>Ga0268264_10000079_pt1 | contig 249516 bp, 234 predicted proteins | sample KBSSwiS32_FD_190357 | JGI IMG/M metagenome (GOLD analysis project Ga0268264, IMG submission 190357) | Switchgrass rhizosphere microbial communities from Kellogg Biological Station, Michigan, USA - KBS Switchgrass S3-2 (SPAdes) (version 2) | ecosystem: Host-associated > Plants > Roots >...
TTTACCAATAGACGCTATCCAACCATCATATACACCAGCCAACAGGGGGCGCTGTAAAATCAAAAGGCCGTCTCAATTATTTATGAGACGGCCTCTTTTTTTATTGGCTTACCTTTCATCAAAATACCCACTAAAGCGACCCTTTTATCCTGATAGATATTGACGATCCCCAAAATTTGTTATTAATTTACATCCGGAACAGGCTGTTTCATGCCTTTTTAAATCACTGTTAACCAACTGACCCGTTGGTCACATGAGGGGTCGGTAGCAAATATTTGTTATGTCAAATCAACGCTATCGAAGTCCCCCGGGGGCAATTCACCACCTTTCATCTTATTTCACCTATCTGTTATTTTCTAAACTTCCAAAAGGATAATCGTATGTCCCCGGACATATAGAATTTCCATGACACTCCTCTGCCCGGCCACCGTTCACCGGCAAAAATTCTATTAGCTAACTCTCCTAAAATCAAAAAGCTTATGAGAAAAGTCTTACTTTTTTTCACACTTATTCTGCTATACGGCCAATTGCTGGCCCAAAGCAGGATCATCAGCGGCAAAGTGCAGGACGAAAAAGGCAATCCTGTCCCCGGCGCCAGCATACAGATCAAAGGCAGCCGCCGCGGCACCAGCACAACCACGGATGGGGTTTTCAGCATCTCCGCTCCGGCCAATGCAAAATTACTCCTGGTTTCCTCCGTCAATTTCGCACCTCAGGAGCTACCCATTTCAGAGAACATGATCATCGTGCTGCAGCCGGCCCCGGCCTCTGGCTTACAAGAGGTGGTAGTAGTGGCCTATGGCACACAGAAAAGGAGCGAGGTCACCAGCGCCATCTCGGTAGTGGATGCAAAAGCCATCAGCAACCAGCAGGTGACTACAGTGGGACAGGCCTTGCAGGGAACAGCCCCCGGCGTCATGGTGGTCAATGGCAATGGACAACCGGGTGAGAACCCTACCATCCGTATCCGTGGCATCGCCTCTATCGCCGCTAGTGCCGCCCCCCTCATCGTTCTCGACGGTATCCCTTTCGACGGCAACCTGAACATGATCAATCCCAACGACATCGATAACTTCTCGGTATTGAAGGATGCTTCCGCCACAGCCCTCTATGGCTCCCGTGCCGCCAATGGCGTCATCCTGATCAATACAAAAGCAGGCAAACGCAATGCAGCCCCTTCCATAACATTGTCGGCGCTATATGGGCGTAGCTCCCGGGCCACAAAAGATTATTCCTACCTGAATACCAAACAACAATTCGAGCTCACCTTCCAGCCCTACATGGAATATTGGGGAATGACACCGCAGCAGGCATCCGACTATCTAACCTCTCCCTACGGATTTGGTTATAACCCCTTCGGGCCATCTATTCCAAACCCGGTGGGGGCCGATGGCAGGCTGACAGCTGAGGCAGCCGGGGCTAAATTATTATGGAGCGACGACTGGACAAAAGCTTTGACCAGGAGCACTCCCGCCCGTCGCGATATTAACCTGGGCATCAGCGGAGGTACCGATCGCTCAAGGTACTATTTCTCCGGAGGCTACCTGGACCAGGATGGATATATCACCAAAAGCCAGTACCGCAGGATCACCGCAAGGCTCAACTATACCACCGATCTCACTGATTGGCTGCAGGTAGGCGCCAGGTCCTCCATCATTACTTCCCATCAGAACTATCCCGATCAGGGCACCGGCCATTACAGTGACGTGGTAGCCTTCGGCCGGACCATGTCTTCCGTATTCCCCATCTACGAGCGGGACGACAGCGGACGGATCGTCAAAGATATCAAAGGCAATCCCGTATATGATTACGGATACTATGATCCCAACAAGAATGCCAACACAGGCAGGCCCGTCCTTCCGCTGGCCAATGTAGTAGCCACCACCGCCCTGGATAGCTGGACCTATGACCGCCTCCTCACCGATCTCAACGTATATGCACAGGTGAATTTTACAAAAAGCTTTTACTTTAAGACCAGCTTTGGCATCAACAGGAACAATGTGGACCAGCTGCAGTACCAGAACAAGGATTATGGTGACGCCGCTTCCGTGAGCGGTCGTACTTACAAACAACAGGATCTCACCACTTCCTGGACCTTTAATAATATGCTGGGCTTCGACCAGCACTTCGGCGATCATCACATCGAAGCCATCGCCAGCTACGAAGCGTACAAGTACAATTTCGAGACACTTTACGGGTCAAAGACAGGCTTTGGTTTCAGCGGCGCGCAGCAGCCGATCGGCGGCGCCGTCGCGGAAAGCTTCGACGGCTATACAGTAGCCAACACGCTCGTGAGCTTGCTGGGTCGCGCCCGGTATGACTATCAGGGCAAATATTTCGGCGAGCTCTCCATTCGTCGGGATGGGTCTTCCAATTTCGCGCCTGGAAACCGGTATGGCATATTTCCCGCCGGCGGCCTCTCCTGGCTGATAAGCAAGGAAAGCTTCCTCATTGGGAATGCAACCGTCAACCTGCTGAAGCTCCGAGCCTCCTATGGAGCCGTGGGCAATAATGCCTTGCTGGATGGCAGCGGCTTCCGGACTTATTTTCCTTATCTCAGCACCTTCGCCTATGGTTATAATGACCTCACCAATCCGGGCGTGTATCTGAACCAGCTGGCCAACCCGCAAATCCAGTGGGAGAAGCAGTTGAGCGCCAACATTGGCGTCGACTTCGAACTCTTTAAAAACAGGTTCACAGGCAGCCTGGACCTGTTCACGAAGAACTCCCAGCACCTGATCCTCAACCAGCCTCTCTCCCCTTCAGTCGGCTTTGGCTCTTTCATCTCCAACATCGGGAAAGTGCGTAACCAGGGTATAGAGCTGAACCTTAATTACGCCATCCTTCGAAGCAAAAGCTTCAACTGGGATGTCAACCTGAATATCACCTACCTGAGGAATAAGACCATTACCCTGGTGCCAGGCATCGACACTTTCTCCGCCGCAGGAGCATTCCGCAACGTGGTGGGCAAGTCCGTTTATGAGTACTATCTCCCGGTGTGGGCCGGCGTGGATCCTGCTGATGGCCACGGCCTTTGGTGGACCGACGAAAAGGATGCCAGTGGCAACCTCACAGGCAAACAAGTTAAAACCAACAACTATTCCCTCGCGCAGACCAGCGGCAAATGGGTAGGCTCTGGCATTCCCAAATACACGGGGGGGTTTTCCACCAGGCTGAGATACGGGAACATCGATATGAGCATCCTCTTCAATTACGCACTGGGCGGTAAATACTATGACAACAATTATGCTTCGCTGATGCACGGCACATTCGCCGGCTTCGGCGCCCAGATGAACATAGATGAAACAAAAGCCTGGCAAAAAGCGGGGGATATTACGGACGTACCTAAAATGAATGCCAGCGCCAACGACGAAGAGCAGTTTTCCACACGCTTCCTGTATAGCGGTGACTATCTCCGTCTCCGCAACGTCACGCTTGGATATACCATCCGCACGGACAAATGGCAGAAAGTGGTGAAAGAGGCAAGGATCTATGTGCAGGCTGACAATATCCTCACCTTCGACGGGCTGAAGCAAGGCTCCGATCCTGAATCTTCCCTCAATGGCTTTGCCAGTGGTAATGCATTTCCCTTCAAAACGCTGTCCGCCGGCTTTAACCTTACCTTCTAATTCAAAACACTTATGAGTATGTCTAACAATAAATATAAATTAAAGACTATATGCTTCGGCCTCACGCTCGCCGTGCTGCTCGGGGCCTGTAAGAAAAGTTTTATCGATGGCAATCTGCCGACTGACAGCGGTGATCGTGCCCAGGTGTTCGCTTCCGTATCATCCATCCGCTCCTATTTCACAGGTATCTATCGTAACCTTCGCCTTCAATGGCGAAGCACGGATGGCAACGCAGGCGGTTCAGATGATTGCTACAGCTACAATTCCATTTGCCTGGCCCGCGCCATAAAAGGGAAGGACCTCACCATGGCAAGACAAAACTGGTTCATTTATGATTATGCGAATGACAACCGGGAACCCACCTACCGGCGGGTACGGTTCACCTGGTACTATTTCTATGAACTGATCAACCAGGTGAATATACTGATCGACGGCACACAAAGCAGCACTACCATTTCCGACGACGACAAGGCCTCCCTCATCGCGGAAGCGCGCGCCATGAGAGCTTTCTTTTATTTCGAGCTGGCACGCGAATTCCAGCTGGCTTACAGCAAAGATCCCAATGCTCCGGGTGTTCCCATTTACACCACTCCTGCTACTACCAACACGCCTGGCAATCCCCGGGGAACCCTGCAGCAGACATTCGACCAGATCAACAGCGATATCGCCTATGCATTACAACACATCGGCGCTTCCCGCAACCTGAAAGACCAGATCAATATCAACGTAGCCTGGGGCCTCGCCGCCAGGATCTACCTGGAACAGGGAAAATGGGCCGATGCTCAACATGCGGCAGAGCAGGCGATAGACGGATATCACTTGGATGCCAGCCACTATCAGTCCAATTATAAGGATATGGCCTCGCCGGAAGTTATCTGGGGTCTGCCACAGACGACCTCCAATGGCGGACAGTCCCTCTATTATGGCACGCCCAGCTCCTTCTATGATCAGACAAGGTCAGGCTATGATGCATTCTATATAAGCCTGGACCTGGTGCAAAATTTCTCGGTTACAGATGTACGGAATACATTCTTCCAATCGGGCAGTGATCCTTCTGGTCCTGATTACGTCGCCACCAATAAGTTCGGCAAGGGATCCGGGCAAGGCGTTCAGCTGTTCAATGGAGAAGTGGTAGAGCAACGTACTACGGACCTTGAAGAATCCATCAACCTGATGCGCGTGGCCGAAATGTACCTGGTAGAGGCTGAGGCTATGGCCAGACAGAATAATGACGCCGATGCCCATGATGTGCTGTTCACGCTACAAAGCGACCGCGATGCCAACGCCGTCAGATCCACCAACACGGGCCAGGCCCTCATCGACGAAATTCTCCTGGAAAGGAGGAAAGAGCTTTACGGCGAACTGGGCGTGGATTGGCTGGATGCAAAAAGATTGCAGCTTCCCATCGACCGTACCAGCTCCAATCATGCAGCTGCGTTTGCTTATGTGATCCCGGCTGATGATCCGAGGTTTAATTTAAAGATCCCGCAGGCTGAGATGCAGGCGAATAAGAGTTTGAAGCCGGGCGATCAGAATCCGTAACAAAAAAGGCCATCTCACAATAATGAGATGGCCTTTCGACTCTATATATTCACCCTATTGGCTTGGCAGCGCCATTATTAATTCAACACCTCCTTCAACTTACTCTCCAGCTCATCCCCTCTCAATCCCTGCGCAATGATCTTCCCCTGCGGATCGATCAGTATATTGAAAGGAATACCCTGGAACTGGAAAACCTCCACGGCTTTGCTCTGCCAATACTTAAGATCACTCACATGCGTCCAGCTCAACCTGTCGTCCTTGATCGCTTCCAGCCACGCATCCTTTTCCTTATCCAGGGAAACCCCCAGGATAGCAAAATTCTTATTTTTAAACTCACTGTAAGCCTGCACCACATTGGGATTTTCCGCACGGCAGGGACCGCACCAGCTGGCCCAAAAGTCCACCAGCAGGTATTTCCCTTTAAAAGAAGAGATGGAGACCGTACGCCCCTGCGGATCCGGCAATGCCAGGTCAGGCGCCTGGCGTCCTACCCAGGTACTGTCCCTCTTTTGGTCCATTTGTGCCAGCTGCTGCTCATAATCCTGTTTGAGCCCCCGCAACGCCGCATGGTCCGGGAATTTTTTCACCAGGTTATTGAGGGCCGACTCGAACTCGGATTTGGAAAAGCTGCGGGAAGACCAGCCCAGCGCAAGCGCACAAAGCGTCGGATTGTTATTGGTATTGATAAATTGCCGGAGATAAGTATTCAGTTCCTGGATAGCGCCGTTCTTCTTATTGGTAGCCGCCAGCAGGACACTGTCCGGGGCATTGGCGCCTTTGAGGCTGTCCAGCTGAGCCATGGTTTGCTCCATCTCAAAGTTCTTCCTGCCAAAGAAATTGATAAGGTCCTTCAGCTGCGAGCTGGCCTCAGAGCCGCTGATCTCATAAAAATCGTCTTTCTTCCCAAGGTCCACATTTACTTTGACCTCAGCTGCATCGTTCACAAGAGGTACAGCCAGCGCATTGTTGCCAAACACCACTTCGTATACTTCCTGCGCGCGCACAGTGCCTGAAAGCGAAAAACGGCCATTGTTGCCGGATAGCTTTGCGGAATCTAGGATAACAGGCGCCTGCTCTTTTCCATAAGGGACTTGCAGCAGGTAGGCATATCCGACAGGTCCCGCCATCAGCGCCAGCTTATCCGCATTCTTATATTCTCCCTCGACGGTAAAGCCGCCTTTCTTCTTATTTTGACAGGCAGACAACAATAGGGCAATGATCATTAATCCTGCGACACTGGAGGTAAGGACTGAATATCTTTTTATCATTGTATATCCGATTAATCTTAGTTTTCAAGTTTTTCCAGCAACAGCTGATTGGTGAGCCGGGGGTCCGCCTTGCCCTTGGACAGCTTTTTTACTTCTCCGACAAAAAGGCCGATAAGCCCTTTTTTACCTTTCCGGTATTCGGAGACCTTGTCCGGCATTTTGGCCAGGGCCTGTTCTACCCAAACGGCTATTTCGCTGGTATCCGAGCTCTGCAAGAGATTGAGGGCCGTGGCGATATCCAAAGGGTCGCCGGCAGGGTCTTTCAGCATGGCGGGAAAGATCCTGGAGGAAGCAGTGGAAAAGCTGAGACGCCCTTCTTCCACCAGCTGTATCAGGCGGCCCAGGCTGGAAGGGCTGACAGGGAAGTCTTTCAACGACAGCCCCTGTTCGTTACGGGCTGACCAGACAGGCCCCTGGAGCCAATTGGCAGCTGCCTTATAGTGAGGAGTTTCTTTGATCAGCCTTTCAAAATAATCCACAGTTTCCTTATCATCACAGATCACCCGGGCATCGTATTCCGGCAGCTGCAGATCACGGGTATAGCGGATCACCAGCTCTTCGGGCAAAGCAGGCAGGGATGAACGGATCGCTTCCAGGAAGGCGTCGCTCACCTGGAAGGGCGGCAGATCAGGATCCGCAAAATAACGGTAGTCATTCGCCTCTTCTTTTGTACGAAGGGGAAAGGTCGTTCCATCACCCGCATCGAAGCTCCGGGTCTGCTGCTGGATCGGCTTGCCTTCTTCGACCAGGACGATCATGCGCCTGGCTTCAAATTCTATCGCTCTCCGCACGTTGCGGATAGAGTTCAGGTTCTTTACCTCCACCTTCGTGCCCAGGGTGGTCACGCCTTTCAGCCGGATGGAGACATTGGCATCGCAACGCATGCTGCCTTCCTCCATATTGCCGTCGCAGATGCCCAGGAAACGCACGATCTTGCGGAGCTCCGTCAGGTAGGCATATGCTTCATCGCCGCTGCGCAGGTCCGGCTCCGTAACGATCTCGATCAGGGGCACGCCCGCCCTGTTGTAATCCACACTGGTATTTTCCGGGTCCACATCATGCAGGCTTTTACCTGCATCCTCTTCCAGGTGAATGCGGTTGAGCCGTACGTCTTTCTCCCCTTCGGCCGTGCGGATATGCACGAACCCGCCAATACAGATAGGCGTCGTATGCTGGGAGATCTGGTAACCTTTGGGGAGGTCGGGGTAGAAATAGTTCTTGCGGGCAAAATAATTATTCCTTTCTATCTCGCTGTGACAGGCCAGGCCCATCTTGATGGCAAACTCGACGGCCATCCGGTTTAATTTAGGAAGGGCGCCGGGATGCCCCAGGGTCACGGGGCTCACATGTGTATTGGGCTCTCCTCCGAAGACTGCACTGTCGCCGCAGAACAATTTTGTCCGGGTCAATAGCTGTGCATGCACTTCCAGGCCTATAACTATCTCATATGCATCGTAGTTGATCGACATGTCCCGCAAATTTACCATATTCGGGGGTGATTTCCCCGCCCATTTAACAATTGATAAAAAACCAGGGGGAAAGCCCGCCACAACGGCAAATGGGCTAAATTTAGCACATGCTAAAAGATAAAAGCAGCGCTACCTCCATGGGAGTTGCCGCTCTGCGGGCAGCACACCAGCTCCTTGACGGCGAACCCAAGCTGCTGGATGACCCCGTCATCCTCCGGCTGCTGCCCCCGGAATTCAAAACGGATATCCGGCAGAACCCCGGCGCCTACCGGACGCCCCTGAGCAGCCGGCTAAGGTCCCATGTCCTGCTCCGCAGCCGCTATGCAGAGGACTGCCTGGCGGAAGCTTATGCCCGGGGCGTCCGGCAATATATACTCCTGGGCGCCGGACTTGACACCTATGCCTGGCGACTGCCATCCGGATTGGCGCAGCTGCGCATTTTCGAGGTGGATCACCCCGCTACACAGGAACAGAAAAGACAACTCCTGGAAAACGCAGGGCTGACAACCCCTGACAACTTATGGTTCATCCCAACGGACTTCGAATCAAGCTCCATCGGAGAGGCCCTGGACCGGTCTGCCGGTGTCTCTCCCGACCGTCCTGGCTTCGATCCCTCACTTCCCTGCTTTATATCCTGGCTGGGCGTCATGGTCTATCTGACCATGGAGGCCATTGACGCCGTATTCGACTGGCTGCTCACCCTGCCGGCAGCAAGCGAGATGGTGCTGACCTTCACCCGGAAAAAAGACCTCAGCGCCCTGGGCGACAGGGCGGCGGCGCTGGGCGAGCCCTGGCAGACTTTTTTCACACCGGAGGAACTCAGCGAAAAACTATTGCTTCGGGGATGCTCGTCCGTCCATATCCTGGAGCCGCGGGAAGCCTGGCAAACCTATTATGCCGGCAGGACGGATGGATTGCCGTCGGCTCCCCACGCCAGCATTGCCCGTATAATTGTATAAAAAAAACAGGCCCGGATGGGGCCTGTTTTTTTAAAAAGACCGGCCTTACAGATCAGCCGTCTTCAGCTTCTTCGGTATCCTCACATCCACTTCCTGCGTCTTACCATCACGGATCAGGTTGACCTTGATGCTGGATTTATCCTTGCTCGCACGGGCCAGCTCCGCCAGCTCCGTAGCACTATTGACGTCCTTGCCGTCAAAGCGGGTAATGATATCGCCCTCCTTGATGCCTGCTTTTTCTGCTGCGGATTCATCACCAACTTCAAGCACCTTCACACCCTTGCCGTCCTCGGTATCCTGGGCCTTGATCCCCAGGCGGGCCCTGGGAGCTCCATAGGAATAGCCGTAAGCATGGGGCGCAGGAGCGCCTGGCGTGCCAGGGAAACCCGGCGAATAATCAAAATTGAAGTTCTGCATGTCCGGAACCTTATACATATTGCGAGCAGTGACCATCGGCGCCTTCCCCAGGATCACCGTCATCTTTTGCTCCTTGCCTTCCCTCTTCAACGTCAGCGTCACCTTGCTCTCGGGTTTGTATTTGCGGATCGCTGCCGAAAGAGATTCGGGGCCGTCGATCGTAATTTCATCTACACGGGTTATGATGTCACCCACCTTAAGACCAACCTTTGCAGCTGCGCTGCCTTTGGATATCTCATGGATCTCAGCGCCTTCCACACCATCCTTCTCCGGCTTTTCCGTCGTCACCCCCAGGAAAGCCCTGCTGGAATTGCCCGACCATCCATCACCGTCGATGCTCATGGTGCCGCTATGTTTGCGGAAAGGAGAGGGGGACATCGCAATACCAGGCATATCCATTCCTTCCGGCATGGAAAAGTTAAACGTCTGGCCATCCATTACCATCACTTTCTTCTTCCGGACAGATACATTGTCGTCATTGAACTCGGAAACAGGCTTGCCGTTGATGAAAACCTTATTGTCCCTGATCTCCACCGTGACCTTGGCATCCTTGCTGCTCTTGTGCTTGATGATGATCTCATCATAATTCTCCAGCTTGTCGCTGGAACTATCATTATCGTCCTCTTTGTTGTCCTGTGCAAAACCAGGCACATGCAGCAACAGGATCAATGCTGCCATCCCGAAGGTCTTTAGGAGATATCGTTTCATTTTTTGAAAGTTTTTTAGATTATCTACGTGTGTTTTCGTAGATCAAATATAGGGAATTTCCCGAAATACGAAAGTTTTCGGAAGTGTTAAAATCTTAACTCCCCGCGCCATATTCCCTTAGCACTTCCCCTATCCGGCTCTTCATTACATCAGACAGTCCCGGCTCCCCTTCCAGCCACTTCAGGGTACCCGGTTCGATCCGGGCGCCGGCTTCCAGCAAGGTCCGGATGATCCTCACATAATCTGCCTTTTCCGCCGGCCAGTGATAGACCGGGTCGCTGTGGATGGCGGCATAAAAGGCGGCGCCAAGAGCCGTACCACCATAAATATTCCTTTTTTCCAGGTCCGTCCTCCGCCGGATCAGCAGCTGGATCGTTTCAAGGCGTCCGCCCAAAATAGCCCAATGAAGCCCGCTTAGCCCGTCCATTTGCTTATCCGGGTCCATCCCCCTCTCCAGCAGATAGTCCACAACGGCTGTATGGCCGAACTCACTGGCCCAGGCAAAGCCATATTCCATCTGCATTCTTGTTGCTGTATCTTTCAGCGAGCCGTCTTTATTAAAAAAGGTCTTCGCCACATCGAGCCGGCCGACGCCGGCAGCTCCTTCCAGGTCCAGCTTCGCCCCGCGTTGTGTGAGATAGCCGGCGGCCTCCGGTCGCCCATTGCGCAGACAGGCCACAACAGCCAGTTGACCATTGCCCCCCGCACCGGGATGATCGATGGTCGCTCCGGCCGCCAATAAAATATCCAGCAAAGGGATCATCAGTCCGGCTTTGGAAGGATGGATACTGGTCGACACCAGCCCAAGGGTGGTTGCCCCGCCTCCGTACATATCGGCCTCCGCATTCACGTCGGCGCCGGCGGCCAGTAAAAGGTTCAACATATCCACCGCGTTGGGGGGATATCGCTGGCGCTCGTCCTCGACGCCATTGGTACCGATGTAATGCAGCAGGGTGGCATGGTGGCTGCGCCTGGAACGGGCCCTGATCAACGCGGGATCTTCCCGGAACATCGCTTGTAAGGCAGGTGCATCGCCGGCAATCAGGGCGTCGACAGCCCGCTCGAATTGAGGGTCATGACCAGACACTCGATAAGGCTCCATAAAACAATAGATTAGATTAGGTGCCGTACAAATTATAAACTTTTTCTCAGGGGCCAGAGCAATTTTTCCAGGCCATTGATCTTTATCTCGTAAATGGTGGCCAGCAGCATGCCTAATTTCCCTTTGGGAAACCCTTCCCGGTGGAACCATTCCAGGTAGGATACGGGTAAGTCGCAGAGGATCGTATCCTTATATTTCCCGAAAGGCATCTTCATCTTGACCAGCTCCGTGAGAAGCTCCGGGTTGGGCTGAAGTGACGGATTATCCAATCTTTTGATTTTTTTTGGTTTTCCCCATTTATATTTGTGCGCCTGGTTAAGGCAGAATCATCCAAATGTACACTAAATCAAGCTGTTTTACCGTTGGTTGTCCTATCCCGCCCCGTGATAATCTCATTGTTTGCGGATGAAGAAGATCAAGTACTACTATAATACCAATACGCTCCGCTATGAAAAGCTGGAGACGCCCCTGCGGGTGACCCTGCTGCGCGTGCTGGGTTTTATGTCCGCCGCTGTCGTCACTGCACTGATCCTCGTGTCTTTAGCCTATAAATATTTCCCCTCGGCCAATGAGAAGCGGCTCATGCAGCGCAATGAAGCCCTCCAGGATAACTATTACACCCTCAATGACAAGGTACAAAAGCTGCAGGGCCAGATGGCGGAGCTGGAAAAAAGAGATAATAATGTCTACCGGGCCATTTTCGAGGCGGCGCCAATCCCCGATAGCGCCCGGGCCAAGGCCGCAGAACAGGAGCAGGAGATCAGGCTGGTGCAGGGCATGGACCAGGAAAACCTCTATACTTCCGTGGCTACCACCCTCAATAAGCTCAGCGCCCGCATGATCAACCAGGGTAAATCCTATGCACAGATAGACGGTTTTATCAAAAATAAAGAACAGCTGCTGGCCTGTACCCCGGCCATTCAACCCGTCAGCAATAAAGATCTCAGCCGTATCGCCTCTGGCTTCGGCTACCGGATAGACCCTGTTTATAAGACCACAAAATTTCATGCGGGTCTTGACTTTGCCGCCCCCCAGGGAACGCCGATCTATGCCACGGCCAACGGGACCGTGGAAGTGGCCGGCAACACCGGCAACGGCTATGGCAACCACGTCGTCATCAATCACGGCTACGGCTACGGCACCCTCTATGGTCATATGTTCCGGGTAAAAGTAAGGTCCGGGGAAAAAGTCAAGCGGGGAGAGATCATCGGCTGGGTAGGCAGCACGGGGAAAAGCACAGGCCCGCACTGCCATTACGAGGTACATCGCAACGGCGATCCCGTAGACCCCGTATATTATTTCTACAACGATATTACGCCGGAGCAATATGACAGGCTGTTGAAGTTAGCCGCATCCAGCAACCAAAGTTTTGACTAATCCTGCGTATCTTCACAATAGATACGGACGTCCGCAAGGCCATCGATCAGCGGACCGGAACGATTTTTGACCCATGATTTCGAGATGAAGCAAGAGTTTTCCCAAATGGCGTTTGATTTTCCTATGGCGGAGCCGCAAGCGCCGTCCCAAAATGCCGCTGCCTCCCATAATGGGAGACTGGGAAACAACGCCCATGGGTTGTCACCGGAAGAAGAGCAGGCCGTCCACGAAGAGGGCCGCCGGGCAGGCGTTGTAGTGCGTTTCAAGTCACTGAAATCGGCGGAAACCCAGGCCGCAGCGACGCCGGCCATCGCCCCCCCGGTTCCGGCTCAAAGCTCACAGCCCGAAGCCCCAAGCTCGAAGCTCGAAGCTCAAAGCTCACCGCTCGAAGCTTCTTCAGGGCCCATGTTCGTCCAAATGGAGCTCCTGCCAAGACCGGAACCATTGCCGGAGCCGCCGCCCACGACGCCGGAACCTGAACCATCTTCCGAACCGGATCCCGTACCCGAGCCAGGCCCTCTGCCAAAGCCCGAACCAACGCCCCGGCCGGTAGCTCCCTCGCTCACAGCTCAAAGCTCACAGCTCGATGCTCCCCCGGCCCCCGCAGCCAAAACTGCCCCGGCCCGGCCCGCTGAAAAACCGAAATCGAAAAGAGGACGCAAATCCCTGAAGCAGGTGGCCGCCGAAGCCGACCTGATCAATATCCCCGAAGACGAGGTCCTGTTCAGCAAACAATATTACACCATGGGAGAGGTAGCTGAAATGTTCCGTGTCAACCAGTCCCTGCTTCGCTTCTGGGAGACGGAATTCAGCATCCTTCAGCCAAAGAAGAATAAGAAAGGCGACCGCTATTTCAGACCTGTAGACATCAAGAACCTTCACCTGATCTACCACCTGCTCCGGCAAAAGAAATATACCATCGAAGGCGCTAAGGATTTTCTCAAAAAGAATAAGACGGCAGATAAAAAATTCGAAACGATCCAGCGGCTACAGGAGATCAGGGCCTTCCTGCTCGAACTGAAAGCGCAATTGTAAACCTTATTAGACCAGAAAGAAAATGAAACATCTCTTACTCATCGCGATCATCATCGGCCTGGGCATCCTCACCCGGGCGGAATCTGAATACTCCGTCTCCAGCGACGGCACCCATAAGATCCTGAAAGGCCTCATCAGCAGGGACATGCTGGAAAAGGATACGGCCTTCTCCTGGTTTCATCAGAACCGGCGCTCCTACACCCCCGGCGCAGCCACGGTAGCCACTGTGCGGGCAAATGCCGCACAGCTGCAATTCCTCGTTTTCACAGGCACCTGGTGTGAAGAAGCACAATATATCCTGCCCCGCTTTTTCTCCCTGATAGATGCCGCCGCCATCCGGGCAGACCAGGTGACGCTGATTGGCGTCGACCCTTCGAAAAAGACGGTCCGTCATCTCACGGAAGAAATGCATATCACCGCCATACCCACCTTCATCGTCCTGCAGAACGGCAGGGAAATAGGGCGCATCTCACCCACTTCCAAAGACAGTCCCTGGGAAAGAGAGCTGGTCAGGACTTTGCAGAACCCACAGCCAGACCCGCTCCACTGAGCCGTATATCCGTGCTGGCCCCCGCAATGTCCACTTTCAATGTCTCCAGTAAACGCAGCGCATCCAGGTTGATGGCCTGCTTGACATTATTGAATTCATCCTGGGTAATAGGCGCAGTAAAGTAATCTACATTGATCAGGAAAGCGGATGCTGTAATATCATTTAAGAAAGCTGTGCCTTTCTCCACCGTGTCTTTTTTTAATATCTCCTTCAGTCCTTCTATCAGCTTGTCCAATGTCGCAGAAGAAGTCGAGAGACCGATCTCCAGCCGCAGCTCACCCTTCCGTTGCGTGCGGAGCGTAAGGTTGTCCACGATGCTGTCCACCATCTGCTTGTTGGGCACCGTGACATATGTTTTCTGATCCGTCCGGATGCGGGTGCTGCGCAGCCCGATCCTTTCCACCGTGCCGGAGATATTGTTCACCTTCAGCACGTCCCCTGCCGTAAAAGGCTTGTCAAAGAAAATGACAAAGCTGGCGATCAGGTTCTCGATGCTTTCCTTCGCCGCCAGGGCCACCGCCGCGCCGGCCAGTCCCAGGGAGGCGAGAATGCTGGTGACATTCACCTTGAAAGCCAGGTCGAGTATCATCAGCAGACCGATGATGCCGATGATCACCTTCAGGAAATCCCGGAGGAATACCACCATCTGCATGTCCCTCGGCCCCTGGGTACCGCGGGATTTGTGCCGCAGCACCTGGGCGATGAAATCCACCAGGCGCAGCAACAGCCAGATGAAGCTGACCACCATAATGATGACGGCAAGGGCCTGGATGATCGTCCTGGATTTAACCTCGTAGATATCAAAATCCAGGTCAGGAGGAAGATGAAGCTTTTCAAGAGAAGACACCGAAACGAACACGACCAGGAACGTGCCGATAGGCCCCACCACCAGGTCCAGGAAAGCGGACTTATCCAGCCCCGAACCCATACGCCGGATCAGCCGGAAAAGCAGCCGGGCTACCAGTCTCGAGATAAACCGTTTCAGGATAATGACAAACAGGATAGTGGCGGCAACAATGACGTAGGCGCGAAGCGGATTGCCAAGGACGATCTGATTCCAGAAATTGTGCATTACAGTTCAATTGTCGGGCAAAAATACGCCGGAGCCGGCTTACTATCGATTCGAATACACTTCCAACCCCGTTTTTTTCAGCACATAGATCGCCGAAGGCGTGATCCTGATCCGGCGCGCATCGACGGCATAAGCAGGGATGGGCTCCTCCTGCATATTCAGCGTGCCTTGCTCATAGCGCAGGAAAGAATGGGCGTCCCGGCCGAGCATACTCTTGTCCAGCACGTCGAAATCCTTCCAGCCGGGCAGCGCAATGTGATTCTTCAGGCCCCCGTAATGATCGAACATATAGACCCCCTTCGCCGTGTCGTAGAGATACACATAGCCCCCCTGGTCGCGCAGCAGCGTAGGATCGGGCGTGGAATCGAACAGCAGCCGGAAATCAGTGGTCTGATCCACCAGCGTCCCGTCATCCCCGATCCGCTTCAGCTTGGCATCCAGCTCATCATACACCCACACATTGTTGTCATATGCCAGTCCTACTGCCTTAGCCTGCAGGATATTCAGTTTCCTCAGATCGATGGTATTGACGATGTTCAGGAACCTGTCCAGCTCGATGACCATGGTGAACTCCCGGTAGTATACCACGATCTTCAGGGGATTGGTGACATCGATGGAAGAGACTTTTCCAAAACGGCGGACATCATTGAATATAGCCAGGGAATCTCCATTGGAACTCAGCTTCCTCAGCTGGTTGCCCCCGTTCAGCACATAGATATTGCCCAGGTTGTCCACTGTAAAATCCGTGTAATCGCCTCCGATGGTTTTGCTCAGCACAAAGTCGGACGCCCGCTGGGCGGAGGCGCCCTGGAGGATCAGCAAACTCAGTATGGTAATATAGAGTGCCTTCATTTTCGAACGATCTTTTGGTCCATCTCCGGCGATTGCGCCTGCAGGGACAGCTGCTGCCCATCGAATACAGCATAGGTATTGTACCTGATCCAGTCACCCAGGTTGAGATAACGGCTTCCATCGAGCGTAAAGTCAATGGGCAAATGCCGGTGGCCAAAAATAAAATAATCGAAATGCTCCTGCTGAAGCACCTCTTTGCAATACACGATCAGCCATTCCCCCTCTTCTCCCAGGAACCGCTCGTCTGTCTGCCCCGTAACAGCCCTGCTGCGACGGCTGGCCCAATTGGCCAGTCCCACACCGACTGCCGGCGGCAGGATCCCAAACAGCCCCTGACAAATACGATTGCGGAAGATCTTCTTCATGAACTTGTACCCATGATCGCCCGGGCCCAGTCCATCGCCATGCCCGATATAGAACTTCCGGCCGTTGTACTCAAATGTCTTCGGCTCATGGTACACTGGTATGTTCATCTCCTGCTCGAAATAGCCGCTCATCCACATGTCGTGGTTGCCGACAAAAAAATGCATCGGTATGCCGGAATCCGTGATCTCCGCCATTTTTCCCAGAATGCGGGTATACCCTTTCGGTACGACGGTGCGGTATTCATACCAGAAATCGAATAGGTCGCCTACGATAAAGATCTCCGCGGCATCCTCCCGGATGGACTCGAGGAAGCGGACGATATGCTTTTCCCTCACCAGGCTGGTGGCATGGTCGGGAGCGCCCAGGTGAAAGTCGGAGAGAAAATAGATTTTTTTTCCGGGGGGGATCTCCATGAGATAATGATTAATGCCTGTCTACCAAAAACAGGTAAACTTCTTTCGGGCCATGCACGCCTACAACAAGTGTCTTTTCAATATCCGCCGTGCGGCTGGGGCCCGTTGCAAAAGTGATCAGGGAAGGCAGCTGGCCCTGGAACCTTTCTTTCAATGCAACAAGGCCATCCCGGATGTCATACACCAGCTGATCGGTATAGGCGATGCAGATATGGATGGGTGCATACACGCTGACGGTACGCCCGCTCACCTGCGCAGCGCTCATGACAATGCTGCCGGTCCTGGCGATCAGCAGCTCACAACTTGTGACGGCTGCATCACAATCCTTCAGCTCCACATCGGAAAAACCATCAAAGGCATGCTCCTTCAACAGGGCCTTCAGCTTGTCCTCACGACAGTATAGCTTCTTCAGATCGCCGTGAACAACCAGGCCCTTCAGCTGCTCCGCCAGCTCGCGATGGTCCATGCAAAAGATGAACTTACCCTGCAGTTTGGTAAACTGTTCTGCAAATTCAATTTCAGGGTCCTGCGTCGCCGGTGTAAAGACAGAATGATGGCCTTCACTTTGCGGAAAAGGAATAGGCGTTGATTGACTCAACGCCTGCCTTATCTTTTTAAGAATATTTTCCTTCGCGGAGGACACTGCCATATCGCAACGCTGTTTATTTTACTTCTTCCGCCGTCGGGGGAACGATCACCGCCGGAGGCACTCCATTGCTATCGCCGGGCGCCAGACCTTCACGGGTATGGTCTTCGACGTCCAGCAGCCTTTTTTCCTCGTAGGGACGTTTGCCGATGAGGGCTTCCACATCACTCTGGAACAGCACTTCCTTATCCAACAGCGCTTCGGCCAGGATCTTCATTTCCCTGTCCTTGCTGGTCAGCAGGTCCTTGGTAGCCTCGTACGCCTTTTCTATCAGCTTGCGCACTTCCTCATCGATCATACGGGAAGTCTCCTCAGAATAGGGCTTGGTGAATGTATTCTCCGCCTGCGGATCGTAAAAGCTCACATTTCCTACTTTATCGTTCATGCCGTATACGGTGACCATGGAGTAAGCGATCTTGGTGATCTGCTGCAGGTCATTCTGTGCACCCGTGGAGATCTTTCCGAAATTCAGCTCTTCGCTGGCGCGTCCGCCCAGGGTCATACAGATCTGGTCGAACAGCTGATCCGTGTTATAGAGATATTGCTCTTTCGGCGTGTATTGCGCATAACCCAGCGCGGCAACACCCCTGGGGACGATGGTAACCTTCAGCAGCGGGTAAGCATGCTCAAGGTACCAGCCGCAGATCGCATGACCGGCCTCGTGGTAGGCAATGATCCGCTTCTCGTCGGGAGAGATGATCTTGTTCTTCTTTTCCAATCCGCCGATGACCCTGTCCACCGCATCCTGGAAGTCTTCCATCTCTACATTGTCCTTCCCCTTACGGGCGGCGATCAGGGCGGCCTCATTACATACGTTGGCAATATCAGCGCCTGCAAACCCGGGGGTCTGCTCGGCCAGCTTATGGATATCCAGCTTGCTGGAGATCTTGATGGGCTTCAGATGTACTTTGAAGATCGCCTCACGGCCTTTCAGATCGGGCTTGTCGATGGAGATCTGCCTGTCGAACCTGCCCGGACGCAGCAGCGCGGTATCCAGTACGTCGGGACGGTTGGTGGCCGCCAGGACAATGATCCCGCTATCGCCTCCGAAACCATCCATTTCCACGAGCAGCTGGTTCAGGGTGCTTTCCCTTTCATCATTGCTCATAATGGCATTCTTACCCCTCGCACGGCCAATGGCGTCTATTTCATCGATAAAGATGACGCAGGGCGCTTTTTCCCGTGCTTGCTTGAACAGGTCCCTTACCCGGCTGGCGCCTACCCCCACGAATAGCTCGACAAAGTCAGAGCCGCTCATGGAAAAGAAAGGCACCTGCGCTTCCCCGGCCATGGCCTTCGCAAGCAGGGTCTTACCCGTTCCCGGAGGACCGACCAGCAGGGCACCCTTGGGTATCTTACCCCCTAAGGCCGTATATTTCTTGGGATTCTTTAAGAAGTCGACGATCTCCATCACTTCCACCTTGGCTTCGTCAAGACCCGCAACATCATTGAATGTGATGGTCACTTTTGTGCCTTTATCGAAGAGCGTGGCCTTTGACTTGCCGATGTTGAAGATCCCACCGGGCCCGCCGCTGCCGGCCTGCCCGCCCATCTTCCGCATAAGCATCACCCATATCAGCACAATGATCAGCAGCGGTAAAAGGAAATTAAGCAGGGGGCCGAACCACTCGCCTTCCGATTTGGAATTGACGGATATCTCCAGCTGCGGATTCTTCACAAAGTACTCCCGCAGCATCTTTTCATAATCCTTCACATCCGTCACCTTGAACTCGAACTGGGGACCATCCTTGTTGACGCCGCCGGGCCAGCTGCCCTTCAGCTTATTGGCATAATAAGGTTTCTGCAGAGAATCTTTCTTGATATAGACCCGTACCAGCTGTTTATTGCTTATAAGGTCCAGCTTTTGTACATCTCCGTTGGCCAGCATGTCCCTCCTGAAATCCAGTTCCTCTACCTGATGTGCGTCGGGAGAAAGGCCCCCGAACAGGTTGAAGCCGATCAATACGGCCGCGATGATCCCCCAGATCCAGTAAATGCTGAACTTAGGGCCTTTTCTCGAACCGTTGTCGTCATCTCCCCTGGGCCTGAACCGCGGAAAGCCAGACTTATCGTTTTGTTTCAAATCTTCCTGTGGCATTTGTATTTGTCCGTGTTGTTTTTGCTAATTATAATATAAGAACTATATGATGAAAATGTTCAAAAAAAACCAGGTAAACGGTAAAATATCCTGTTAAATTGTCGGTATCCGGGGCTTTTCTCTTACCTGGTATGCGAATCGGTGTGCTTTTCCTGGGGTGCATCGCTCCACATGTCTTCCAGCTTATAGAACCGGCGGCTTTCCGGCAGCATGACATGTATGACGACATTGACATAATCGATCAATACCCATTGAAGGGTTTGTCTTCCCTCGTGCGCATAAGGGAGTTCGCCGCAGTTGCTCTTCGTGGATTCTTCTATATGATCGGCTATGGCTTTCACCTGCGTGCTGCTCCCGGCTTCGCAAACGATGAAGAAGTCCGCAACCGCTTCGGGGATCTTCCGCAAATCAAGGGAAACAATTTCTTCTCCTTTTTTCTCCTGAATGGCCTGTATTATGGTTTTAAAGATTTTCGAATTCCTCGTTAATCTGGCTACACTATTGCGTTTCCGGGTAGCTAACATAGAAAGCTGTTCCAATAATCAAAACGTTTTTGTGATAAATTATATTTTAAATGTCGGCAAATCAAATTATTGTGAGAAGCAGGGTTTAATTTTGTCCATTCGCTGCGGGCGCTTTTATTAACCCGCGCCCCTCATTCCAAAAATAGTACATTTTGTCTATCGGGCACTCTTTTATTGAATTAGGATCAGTGGATAGCACCAACAACTATGCCATGGCACAGGTGCATGCGGGAATGGCCTCCCATGGTTCCATGTTCTTCGCCCATGATCAATGGGCCGGAAAAGGCCAGCGTGGTAAGACCTGGACAAGCACCCCCGGTGAAAACATCATCCTAAGTACTGTCTTAGAGCCTGCTAATCTGCCTATTATACAGCAATTTTCCCTCAGCGCAGCCGTTGCCCTCGCCTGCCATGACCTTTTCAGCCGCTATGCCGGCGCATCCGATACCGCTATCAAATGGCCAAATGACCTCTACTGGCGTGACAGAAAGGCAGGGGGCATCCTCATCGAAAACAGCTTCAAAGGAGACCAGTGGGCCTATGCCATTGCAGGCACCGGCATCAATATCAATCAGACCCTTTTTCCGGAAACAGCCCGCAATCCCGTTTCATTAAGGCAGATCACCGGGCAAAGCTTCGATGCACCCACCCTGGCGCGTGAACTGGGAACCTTCCTGGAACTGCGCTACCAGGAGCTCATAAAAGGTAATGCAGGCCTCCTGCTGCAGCAGTACAACGACCGCCTCTACCGGCGGGAACAACCCGTCCGGCTCAAAAAGGACCAGGCCGTATTCTCAACAGTGGTGAAAGGAGTAACCCCAACAGGAGAGCTCATCACCCGGGACGTGCTGGAACGCCATTTTTCTTTCGGAGAAGTGGAATGGGTGCTTTAAAGCTCCGACCAGGCCTTCAGGATCTCTTCCGCATGCTGCTTGCTTTTAGGCTTCAGAAAGATCTTACGGATAATGCCCTTCTCATCGATGAGGAACGTTGTGCGATGCAATCCCATGTACCTGCGGCCATAGAGCAGCTTTTCGCCCCAGACACCATACTTATCGATGATGGCATGTCCGGGATCCGCCACCAGGGTAAAAGGCAGGTCATATTTTCCCTCGAACTTCTTATGCTTCTTCTCTTCGTCCGGGCTGATGCCGAGAATGGCAAATCCCGCCTTTTTCAGCAGCGCATAATTATCCCTCAGGTTACACGCCTGCACCGTGCAGGTGGGCGTATCGTCCTCGGGATAGAAATACAGCACTACCTTTTTGCCTTTGAGATCGGATAAGGAAACTTTCTTCCCATCCTGGTCTTTCCCGGTGAAAGCCGGGGCCTTGTCTCCTTCCTGTAAGTGGGTCATAATTTATCTTGTAAATCTGTATTCTTTAATAGTACGGTTGCCGGCCACATCTTCCGCCGTTACTTTCAGCACATGCTTGCCGGCAGGACAATGTCCATCGAATATATAAATAAAATCCAGGTACTTGTCATTGGTAAAGCATAGCCAATGTCCGTCCACCTCGGCACGAAAGCCCCGGATCCCGCCCATGTCATCTTTGACTCTGAACGCGATCCGGCTGACCTTGCGCAGGACAGCGCCGTCACGTATACCAATAGGCGTAATGACGGGAGGCAGTTTGTCCTCCACCAAACGAAAATCCCCAAACTCCCGGAAATGCGCGGAACCCCAATCTCCCAGCCATTCCGGGCGGACAGCCTCTTTTTTAGCGCCTGCCGTGCGCAGCATCACTACCTTGTCCTGAGTGATCCCGGTCGACCTGATCCGCACAAGCAAAGGCTCCTGCAGCGGTATCACCGTGCTGCCAATGGCATACACCGGGGAGGCGGCGCCCGGCGCGGAGTCGGTGATGCTGCAGCCGATGTGCACCGAATCGTACAACGCTTTTTCACTTATATAAAAAGCCACATTTTCCGCCTCATATCCATCCAGCATACCCGGATAGAAGATCTTCCCTGCCAGTGGGGAGCTGACGATCGACGCCACGGGAGAAGGCCGATATTGCACCTGGAAATTCATGACGGTGGTGTTGCCGCCGGCATCTTTCACGGCTATACGAATAGCATGAGGGACGCCGTCACTGAGATCGATGACGCCATCCGTTGCCGGGCTGATAAGCCGGTGCGCAAAGTCGGCAGAAGCCGCCGGAACGGCAGCCGTCTGGTAAATGGAAGGAGCACTGTACCCCGGCAGCCGGGACAGATGCTGCAGCCAGGGCCCGCCTTTCTCCCTTGTCTTATAATCGATGTGCGCATTGATCTTGCGGGTATCGTTATAGCTGATGTTATTCATCTCGAAAGCCGTCAGTAGCACGCCGTCCTTATGAAGGGTGGCCTGGAAGATCCCATTGGGATTGGCGGAGCCGGACTGGCTGTCGAAAGCCGAAATGGCGAAGCTGATCCGGGATGCCGTCACAACGGCCACACTATCCTTCAGCCCGAACCCTCCATCCGCCACCCTGATCACAGGCCAGATCCGCGGCGACTGCTCATAAGTGCTGAGCGATCTGTCATAGATGGCTAACCGAAGGATGACAGGCGGTACATTGTCCGGCACAGGCATGCCGAATAACAGCGGGTTCAGATTGGTGTCGTCGGCGGTGCGCCGGATCTCGAAATGAAGGTGGGGCCCCTGGGAGCCGCCGGTGTTCCCGCTATAGGCGATCACCTCGCCTTTCTTCACAGGGAAGAGCCCTTCGGGAATATCGATGGATGCCTGCCAGGATTCCGCCTTGTACTGCCAGCTGCTGACATACGCGGCCAGGGCGGGAAAGAACTTGTTCAGGTGGGCATACAGCGTGGTATAGCCGTTGGGATGCCGGATATAGATGGCCTGGCCAAACCCGGCCGGCTCGATCGCCACTTTGGCGATATAACCGTCAGCCGCCGCCATTACAGGCAGGTTCTCCTTCTGCTGTGTGCGGATGTCCAGTCCCATATGGTAGTGATTGGCCCGGAGCTCGCCAAAATTTGCCGCCAGCTTGATAGGGATGTCCAAAGGGTTCCGGAAATAACCCACGAGATAGCCGGTGGAAGGAAGATCTTGCGCAAAACATAAAAAAGGGTAAAAGACAGCCGCGACGATCAGTAGATGCTTCATACGGGCAAAGTTAGTCGAACCGTAGCTCCGCTTTCCATCCCGAAACAAGAAAATCCGTCCCGTTTTGAACAAAAAATAATCATTGCTGTTTAATCCGGGAGCATTCTTTCTGCGTATATATACCTGATCCGGCCGGGTGTTTGGGTACTAAGTAATTCTCCATCAGCCAAGGTCGGCGGTCCTGAAAAAATACTACTAAAAGGGAAGGAATTTTTCAAAGTTTGGTACAGCTTTTGGCTAAGAAATATTGTCTTATGATCAGAATACTTTTCCAGGATATAAAGTCACCGTCATGAAAGGGGTAAAAAACAAAATGGTAGTTTTCGCAGCCGTCACCGTAGGTGGTGTCATCGGTCTGTTGAAAGGCGAAGAAGCCAAGCAGAAATGGGTCTTCCGGCTGAAAAGCAAGTACGACAACCGTCGCCAGATGGCCGAACGGAAGTCGATTGCCCGGAAAGGCGGCGTGCTGCTTGACGACATCGAGCTGGCTGCCTACCACAACAATTAATACTTAGTTATACTATAATTCAGACCCTGCCTTCTGAAAGAGGCAGGGTTTTTTCTTTTCTACAGGAATTAATGCATTTTTAACCTTCTCATGGGTTACCCTGGCGGCTCTCACCCACCGCATGCAGAAAGAAATAAAATAATCGGGAAAATTTGCCTCACTGCCGTAACTTCGCGCAATTTTATATTTTTTCCAACATGCCCAAAGATTCCTCGATCACCAGCGTACTTATCATCGGTTCCGGTCCTATCATTATCGGCCAGGCTTGTGAATTTGACTATTCCGGCACCCAGGCCGCCCGCAGCTTGCGGGAAGAAGGGGTACAGGTCATCCTGATCAACAGCAACCCCGCGACGATCATGACAGACCCGATGATGGCGGACAAGGTCTACCTGCTGCCGCTGACAGTGGAAAGCATCGAACAGATCCTGGAAGAGAACAAAATAGACGCTGTACTCCCCACCATGGGCGGACAGACGGCCCTCAACCTGGCTAAAGAAGCCGAGGACCTGGGGATCTGGGAGAAATATGGGGTCCGCCTCATCGGCGTCGATATCAAGGCCATCGACAAGGCCGAAGACAGGGAAAAATTCCGGCAATGGATGATCCAGCTGGGGGTGCCTGTCGCTACCGCCAAAACGGCCAACTCCTACCTGGAAGGAAAAGAATTCGCACAGGATATAGGTTTCCCCCTGGTGATCCGTCCCTCCTTTACCCTGGGCGGCACAGGCGGCGGCTTTGTTCATGATAAAGATGACCTCGACGAAGCCCTGAACAGGGGCCTCCAGGCTTCTCCCATCCATGAAGTGCTGGTAGAACAGGCTGTCCTGGGATGGAAGGAATTCGAGCTGGAGCTCCTGCGCGATGCCAGCAACAACGTGGTCATCATCTGTACCGTGGAGAACTTCGATCCCATGGGCGTGCACACAGGCGACTCCATCACCGTAGCGCCGGCCATGACCCTCAGCGATACGGCTTTCCAGCTGATGCGCAATACAGCCATCATGATGATGCGCGACCTGGGTAACTTCGCCGGCGGATGCAACGTACAATTCGCCCTCAACCCCAAAACTGAAGAGATCATCGCCATCGAGATCAATCCGCGGGTAAGCCGTTCATCGGCCCTTGCTTCCAAAGCAACAGGCTATCCCATCGCCAAGATCGCAGCCAAGCTGGCCATCGGGTTCAACCTGGATGAGCTGAAGAACCAGATCACAGGCACTACCTCTGCCTACTTCGAGCCGGTGCAGGACTATGTCATCGTGAAGATACCCCGCTGGAACTTCGACAAGTTCAAAGGCGCCAATGACACCCTGGGCCTGCAGATGAAGAGCGTAGGGGAGGTCATGGCCATCGGACGCAGCTTTACCGAAGCCGTCCAGAAAGCCTGCCAGAGCCTGGAGAACAATGCCGTGGGACTGGGCTATTACGGCAAGAGCCTCATGCACGCCGAAGAGCTGCTGGAATATATAAAGACACCGAAATGGGACCGTATCTTCCGTATCAAGGATGCGCTGATGGCCGGCATTTCCGTGGGCACCATCTCCAAAGCCACCAACGGCATCGACCGCTGGTTCCTCTACGAGATCCAGAAGATCTGTAACACAGAGAAAGAGCTGACCAAATACAAGATAGACACCGTCCCCACAGAATTGCTGCAGACGGCCAAAAAGCAGGGCTTCAGCGACGACCAGATCGTCCGCATCATGAACTCCGGCACCGAAGACGAGATGTACGAAAAAAGAAAGGCTCTGGGCATTACCCGCGTCTATAAAATGGTGGACACCTGCTCGGCGGAATTCGAGGCGAAAACACCCTATTTCTACTCCACTTTCGAAGGGGGGCACTCCAACGAAAGCAAGGTCAGCGATAAGAAGAAGATCATCGTGCTGGGATCAGGTCCCAACCGCATCGGTCAGGGGATCGAGTTCGACTACTGCTGCGTACACGGGCTGCTGGCCATCAAAGAATGCGGCTATGAAGCCATCATGGTCAACTGCAACCCGGAGACCGTCTCCACCGACTTTGACATCGCTGATAAGCTCTACTTCGAGCCCGTCTACTGGGAACATCTCTGGGAGATCATCGAGCATGAAAAACCCGATGGTGTCATCGTTCAGCTGGGTGGTCAGACGGCCCTGAAGCTGGCAGAGCGCCTGGATAAGAAAGGCATCAAGATCATCGGCACTTCCTTCGACAGCATGGACATCGCAGAGGACAGGGGCCGCTTCAGCGACATGCTGAAAGAGCTGGGCATCCCATACCCCGACTACGGTACAGCCTTTGACGTCGATGAAGCCATCCAGGTGGCCAACCGGGTCGGCTACCCTGTACTCGTCCGCCCCAGCTACGTATTGGGCGGCCAGCGCATGCGCATCGTCATCAACGACGAAGAAGTGGAAAAGGCCGTGGTAAGCCTGCTGAAACATATTCCGGGCAATAAGATCCTCATCGATCATTTCCTGGACCGCTGCCAGGAAGCCGAAGTGGACGCCATCTTCGACGGGGAGAACTTTCATGTGATGGGCGTGATGGAACACATCGAGCCCGCGGGGATCCACAGCGGAGACAGCAACGCCGTCCTGCCCGCATTCAATCTCACCCCCCTGGAAGTGACCACCCTGGAATACTACTCGGAAAAGATCGCCCGCGCTCTGAATATAAAAGGGCTCATCAATATCCAGTTTGCAGTCAAGGACGGGAAGGTCTTCGTCATCGAAGCCAACCCCCGCGCCTCCCGGACAACGCCCTTTATCGCAAAAGCATACCAGATCCCTTACCTCAACGTCGCTACTAAGATCATGATAGGTCAGCATAAGCTGACGGACTTCAAATTTGAGAAAAAGCTGAAAGGCTTTGCCATCAAGGAGCCTGTCTTCAGCTTTAATAAATTCCCCGGCGTGAATAAGGAGCTGGGCCCCGAAATGAAATCCACGGGCGAGGCCATCCGCTTCGTCAAAGACCTGCGGGACCCCTATTTCAGGCAGCTGTACAAAGACAGAAGCATGTACCTCAGCAAATAAATGCCAACGGCCATCCTTAGGGTGGCCGTTTTACTTTTTGGAATTATTCCCCAATGTGGAAAACGGCAACTCTAGCAAGGAATTTGCAGTGTAGGACCTGAGCTAAAAGCCATATTATTTATGAAGCAACTACTCGTTTTTACCCTTTCCCTGATCACTGTAACGACTGCCATGGGCCAGCTGCAATCAAAAGTAAAATGCCCTGACCTTTCTGTGGATGTGCTGAACGGCACCGTGAATGACCAGAAACCCAACTATGGTTGGGCGGAGATAAAAGGCAGGATCCCCTGCTTTACCAGCGCGGTAGAAGAATCATCGCCGGATGCCAAATGCGGAGCCGCCATATTTTACAAGGATAAGGACGTCACCTTCTACACAAAAAGACATTACATAGAGATCCGCGCCAGGTTCGTGGGCAAATGCAGCATTCCCCTCCTGGGCACTAAAAGAGGCAGCCTGTTCAAAACCCTGGGTAACCCCAGGATGAAAGATGATCTGTGGGAGGCCTACGATATGCAATACGGCACGCTGATACTGCACTACAATGTCGCCGGAGCGGCTGGCAAGGTCATAAAATTCCAGATGACTACCGAAACCACAGAGACCATCCAGCTCTGCGAATAGCCTTTATTTCTTCCTGGCCAACCACGACCTGATCAGCGGAAAAGCCAGGTGAAACCAGCTGGTATAAAGCGCCGGGTGCGCCGACAGCCCGGCCTTGATCGCCTCAAGCGAAAGGAACTTGTATTCACTTACTTCTTCGGGATTGGGTTGAACAGCCAGGTCATGATGTCCCACGAACACGTGGTCGAACTCATGTTCCGTAAGCCCATTGTCAAACGTCGACTTATAGGTGAAGTCAAAGACCTTCTCCAATGCCGTCGTAAAGCCCAGCTCCTCCAAAAGCCTGCGGCGGGCAGCCTGGCACGTGTCCTCACCCGGGCGCGGATGGCTGCAGCACGCATTGGTCCAGAGTCCGGCGCTGTGATACTTCGTCAGCGACCTGCGCTGTAAAAGCATTTCCCCTTTCGAGTTGAAGATAAAAACGCTAAAAGCCCTATGCAATAGGGCTTTTTGATGAGCTTCCATTTTTTCCATTACACCCTGGGGCTCGTCAAGCTCGTTTACCAGGATCACTTCTTCCACCATACTACCCGGACTATTAAACATTAGAATCGCTGAATTTGCGACTTCAATAATTTGCGGGCAAAGTGAATGCGGCTCTTGATAGTACCCAGCGGCTCCTGCAGCATATCCGCGATCTCGTGGTATTTGAAACCATCGAAATACAGCAGGAAAGGATTACGGAAGATCTCAGGCAGCTTGTGGATCGCTGTCTGGATATCTTTCACCCGCAGATTGCTTTCCACCGTCCCGGGCACTGCCAGCTGGGCGGAGTTTAACAGGAAATCATTGGGAGTACTGTCAAAAATGGTGTTTTGTTTGGCTTTACGGCGGTAGTTGTTGATGAAGATATTCCGCATGATCGTATATAGCCAGGCCTTTATATTGGTGCCGACATTGTACTTATCCTTATTAGCTAAGGCCCGGAATAAGGTCTCCTGGAACAGGTCCTTGGCCGCCTCGGAATCACGGGTCAATGTGATGGCAAAGGGCTTCAAAAACTCCGCATTATTGACCAAAAGTTGGTTGAACTCTACTGTGGCCATGTTATAAAATTGTTTAATGAAGTTCTAGTCAAATTTAAACAGAAAAGGGACGTAGGACAATAATTCGTGTCCAATGGTTTCGTTAAAAAAACAACTGCCGAAAGATCAATGATTTATTTCCCACCCTTTCTGTGTGCATTGGTTACCTGCGAATAATATGCAAAAACAAGGCCTCACCAGCCAGACTGCCAGTTAGGAAAAAAAGACTGCCAAATCAGGGGAAACGGCTGACGAATGAGGTAAATAGAAGGGAAATTGATCAAAATAGTGCTGACAGACCTGCAGACAGCGCCTGCCGCATTGAAGGTCAAAGCGTAGCGACAAATTCCAGCACTTCCGGAAGGCTCCGCTTGAAATTGATCCCGGAAGGGATTTTCCGGAGATGGGTCCGGGCCAGCTGGCCGGAGATCACCAGGGGGACCTCAGGGATGTGCTGGTTGATCTGGGAGAGGAATTTTTCGAAGTTGAAGTTGCCTGTAATGCACGTGAGATGCGTATACAGGTAATCCGGGCGCTTATATTTACTGACGAATTCCACGTCTTTCAGCGGCATATTCGCCCCCAGGTAGAGTACCCTTGCTCCATGGGTCCGCAGCAGGTAGTGGACATACAACAGCCCCAGCTCATGGTGCTCGCCCTCCGGAAGGAAAAGCAGCAAGGTCCGCGCCGCCTGCCGGAATGGCACAGCCCCCTCGATGCCTACGACCAGCTTCTGACGGATGATATTGGACACCAGATGTTCCTGGGCAGAATGGATATGATTGGTAAGCCAGAGTACACCAATACGGTCCAGAAAAGGGAAGATGATCCGGGATATGGCCCTGTCGATCCCATGGCTGAGGACGTAGCCATCCAACGCACGCTCGAATGACACAATGTCCAGGTCGATCATATGAGCGATCAGCTCATTCACCAGCTTCTCCTGGCGGGCCTCCGCGTCGGATAGAGAAAAGAGCTTGTTCTTCAGCTCCTGCTCGCTCATCTTGTCGATCTGCGAGATCTTGTAGCCATATTTGTTCAGCAGCGAAATGTGCAGGACCCGCTTCAGCTCCTCGCTGCAGTAGTAACGGATATTGGACTCGGTACGACAGGGCTTCAGGAAAGAATACCGCTGCTCCCATATCCGGATCGTATGAGCTTTGATGCCGGATAAATTTTCCAGGTCCTTTATCGTAAAAACATTCATACCATGTTAATACAAGGGAAGCAGCAAGGTTGTTTAAGCCTTGGGAAGCAACATATGAACATTTTTATATTTAAAATCACATTACCTGGTTGCCGGATAATTTGTAGGTTTATGGCAAAACCCTCAGTATGAAAGGTTGTCTGTTCGCACTTTTGCCGTTCATTTTTCTTTCCGCCGCTGCACAAAAGATCGTCTATTTCGAAAAAACCCCATTCGATGGTGATTCACAGCTTATTGGCATTCCCTATCTAGGGGCCGACACGGCACATAATTACAAACGCTTTGCGTTTATCATTGATTCTAAAAAGGGTTTTGAGGAGTTGCAGCGGGAATGGATCTTTGAAAACAAGACAATAGGCAGGAAAGATCAAAATTCATTCGATCTCTTTCTGGTAAAGAATAAAGATGTGGAACGGATCGGCACGATCTATCCCGGATCGAACACCATCAAAACGAGCAGCGGCTTCTATCAATGTGACACAACCCTGTTGATCAAACTGGCAAAAGAGCACCCATTGCACTATTATGTCAGAAAAGAGACTTTTGAGAGCAGAGCGGCTTTCCTGGCAACGCACGACAGCGCGATCAAACAGCCTAAATGCATTTTTGCATTTGGCCCCGGGAAATACGATGGCAGCTTTTTAATCCTTGTCCCAAAGACCGATTCTGTCCAAACACCCGTTGCGGCAATGGATATGCTGGACCGCAAACTGGCTGCCTTTACGGATAAGGAAAACTTCAGCCTGCGTTATACCTTAACACAGGCAATTAAGAACGATCCTGATAAGATTGCTGTAACCGTCGATTGCATCCGGGCCGTATACGATCAATACAATGATCCTGTCGCCATAAAGGTAAGTTGGAAGCCTGAGCAGATCTTCATGACATCTCTATGGAAGAAATAGGCTAAAGGGTGGAATTCCGGATCAGTCCGGTGTCGAGCAGCCGCTTCACCGCATCGGAAATACGGGAGCTGCGGAGGTTCTCCAGGTGCTTCTGGTGATGCAGATCAGTCCCCAGCAGATCGATATATTTCTTTTTGATTAGATATTGGGCTAATTCCAGGGAGCCTTTTCCATAATAGCCCTTGAGTGACAATAAATTAAGCTGAAAAAGACAACCCGCGTCCTTCAGCTGCTCATACCAGCTCCGGTTGGCCCCAAAATACAGGTACCGCTCCGGATGAGCCAGGACAGGCTGATAGCCCTTCAGCTGCACATGGAACAGCATATCCTTTAAATTGATAGCGGGGACGGCAAAGGACAGCTCCACCAGCACCATCTTGTCCTTCAGGGTCAGCAGGGGCTGATCCGTCTCCAGCAGATGCGTGAAATGGTCGTCCATCAGGTATTCCGCAGCAGCCCGGAACTCCAGGGTCATATTTTGCCGCTGAAGCTCCGCCTGCACCGCCTGGAACCCATCCCCGATGGTGGCAGGCGTGTTGGGATAATAGTCCGCCAGGACATGCGGGGTGGTGATCAGCTTATGGTAACCGAGTTCTGCCAGCCCCTTTATCAGTCCGATCGAATCTTCCATATCCTTCGCTCCGTCATCGATGCCGGGAATGAGATGGGAATGCATGTCGCAGCCGATTCCGCTGAGGTCCGGGATATCAGCGCTCTTTTTTTTAAAAAATGTAAACACTGATCATGATTGAATTTTAGCTTTCTGAAAATGTGCGCTCTCAGGGATTGTCCCTCTTAAACTCCTCATATACCTTCCGGATGCCGTCCTCCAGGCTAATGGAGGCCTTCCACCCCAGCTTATGCAATTTATTTACATCCATCAATTTCCGGGGCGTACCATCCGGCTTGGAAAGATCGTGCTTTACCTCCCCTTCATAACCTATGATCTTTTTGATCAGCAGGGCCAGCTCACCGATCTCCAGGTCCTCTCCCGTACCGATGTTGACAAAACCAGGTTCATTGTATTGCTGCATCAGGAAATAGCACGCATCCGCCAGATCGTCCGCATGGAGGAATTCCCGGCGCGGCTTACCCGTTCCCCACAACACCACTGAAGGCTCGCCCTTTTTCTTTGCTTCATGGAATTTACGGATAAGAGCAGGAAGAACATGAGAATTATTCAGATCATAATTGTCATTAGGCCCATAGAGATTCGTAGGCATCACCGAAATAAAATTGCATCCATACTGCGACCGGTAGGCGTCAGCCATCTTGATGCCGGCGATCTTGGCGATGGCATATGGCTCATTGGTCGGCTCCAGTTCCCCGGTGAGCAGTGAATCCTCCTTCAATGGCTGCGGCGCCAGCTTGGGGTAGATGCAGGATGATCCCAAAAACATCAGCTTTTTTACCCCGGCACGGTAAGCAGCATCGATGATGTTGTTTTGGATCATCAGGTTGTCATACAGGAATTCCGCCCGGTACGTATTATTGGCCAGGATCCCTCCCACCTTGGCAGCGGCCAGGAAAACATGGTCCGGACGCTCATTCCCGAAAAAAGCATGCACAGCCGCCTGGTCCCGCAGGTCCAGCTCTTTGGAGGTCCTCTCCACCAGGTTGGCGAACCCTTCCTTCTTTAATTTACGGGTAATGGCCGAGCCAACCATTCCACGGTGGCCGGCTACATAGATCTTATCGTTTTGATTCATTCTGCTATTCGTATTGATTCTTAATATTAAATCCAGACTCTTTCAATATTTTTTCCTTCCGGAACAGCTGTACATCCGAATTCACCATCTCTTTCACCAGCATGGGAAGATCATATTTCGGCTTCCAGCCCAGCTTCTGGTGTGCCTTGGTGGGATCGCCGATCAGCAGGTCCACTTCCGTGGGGCGGTAATAACGCGCGTCCACAGCGACCACTTCTTTGCCCACTTCCACGATGAAGTCAGGGTTGGTGCTGGCGACCACTACGCCCACTTCTTTTTCTTCCTTGCCCTTGAACTCCACTTCGATCCCCACTTCGGCAAAAGCCATCCGCACAAATTCGCGTACAGGAGTCGTCACGCCGGTGGCGATGACAAAATCCTCCGGTTCCGGCTGCTGGAGTATGCGCCACATGGCCTCTACATAGTCCTTTGCATGTCCCCAGTCACGGCGGGCATCGAGGTTACCCAGGTAGATCTTATCCTGCAGCCCCAGGGCGATCTTCGCAACACCGCGGGTGATCTTGCGGGTTACAAAGGTTTCACCGCGCAGGGGTGATTCGTGGTTAAAAAGGATGCCATTGGTCGCATACATTTTATACGCCTCCCGGTAATTCACCGTGATCCAGTAGCCATACAGCTTGGCCACCGCATAGTGACTCCTTGGATAAAAAGGCGTGGTCTCACTTTGGGGAACGGCCTGAACAAGCCCATAGAGCTCCGAAGTGGAAGCCTGGTAAACCTTGGTCTTCTTGATAAGACCCAGCAGCCGCACCGCTTCCAGGATCCGCAGCGTCCCGATGCCATCCGCATTGGCCGTATATTCCGGGGTCTCAAAGCTCACGTGGACATGGCTCATCGCCGCCAGGTTATAGATCTCGTCCGGCTGTGTCTCCTGGATGATACGGATCAGGTTCGTGCTGTCCGTCAAGTCGCCATAATGAAGATGATAGTGTACATTGGTCTCATGCGGGTCCTGGTAGAGATGATCGATCCTGTCCGTGTTGAAAAGCGAAGACCTTCTCTTGATGCCATGTACGATATATCCTTTTTTTAGGAGCAGCTCACTCAGATAGGCTCCGTCCTGTCCAGTGACGCCCGTAATTAATGCGACTTTTGCCATAATTTACTTGATTATATATTGATGAATCTTTCTTAGAGGTTTTATATAAAGCGTGAAAAAATACGGTTCTAATTCATTCAATTTCCAGGCCAATCTATCTTCTTTGTTCGCCCGGAGCCTGTTACCCAATGAAGCATTGCTCATTCCGCCCGCCCGCATTTTCACGATCACCCGGGGAATATAGTAGGCAGAGAAATCATATTTAAGTAATACCCTGAGCATCAATTCATAATCAGCGGCGCTCCGGAGGCTCAGATTGAAAAGCCCCGTCCGGTCATAAACTTCTTTCCGCACAAAAAAAGTTGGATGCGGAGGCATCCAGCCAAAATAAAAATTCCTTTTCCTGTACGACCCCGAATGCCAGGTCCGGAGGACCTTTTCCGGGTTGTCGGCATGCACATATTGCAGGTCGGCATAGACAGTCATCACTTTCGGGTCCTGAAAAGCTTTCGCCACTTCGGACAGCACCTCCGGATCAGTATACATATCATCGGAGTTCAGTATCCCCACCACATCGCCCGTAGACATGCTGATCCCTTTATTCATGGCGTCATAGATCCCCTTATCCTTCTCGGAGATGATCTTCGCCACATGGGGAAATTGTGAAACGACTTCCAGCGTTCTGTCGGTGGACCTGCCGTCTACTATGATATGCTCCACATCAGTATACCGCTGCCGCCGGACACAGGTAAGCGTGTCGCCTACCGTGGCAGCGCTGTTGAACGTGGCGGTAATGATGGATATTTTCACAATATGGTCCTGGTTTTGATCGCAGCGGCGGGGTTCCCCTTATAAATGGTATAAAAGTCCAGGTCGCCGCCCGATACTGAATTGGCCGTTAAGATACTATGGCTCCGGCAGACGGTTCCCCCCAGCACGGTAGCCCTGGCGCATATCCACACCCCATCCTCCAGGGTAATGGGCGCCGTCAGGAAATCAAATGTCTCTTTCCTGTGATCATGGCTGCCTGTCAAAAGCAGGCACCCTTGTGAAAGCGCTACATGGCTCCCGATAACAACATCAGATAAATTGTCGATCCACACGCCTTCCCCGATCCACGAATGATCACCGATCCGCAGCTTCCAGGGGAACTTTATATTCACGGAGGGCTTGATCACCACTCCCTTGCCAACCTTTGCGCCAAACAGTCGCAGCAGGGCCCTTTTAAGAGATGACAGCACGATCAACGGATTCTTGAAGAACAGGATATTCACGAAATACCAGCTCACCTGCCTGAAGCGGGAAGCCCCAATCCGGATCGTTGTCCGGTATATCGCCAGGTTTACCTGTTTGCTTGCTTCCATGTCATAATGTTTTCTATGGCCCGGGCAATCGCCTCAAAAGAAAAACGAAGAACATGCTGTCTGGCGGCTGCTTTCATGCGCCCCAGCAAGACCCTGTCGGCAAGCAGGCGTTCCACCCATTCCCGGCCTTTTTCCCAATCTTCCGTTCCAACGATCAGTCCATTCCGGCCTTCATCCACCAGGTCGACGGCGCCCCCTACTTTTTCGGACAGCATTACTGCGCTACCGCTGGCCATGGCCTCATTGGCGCCCAGGCCCCAGGTCTCGCCCGGCCCTTTGGAAGGCAGCACAAAGATATCGCCCATACGGTATACTACGGGCATTTGCTGCTGGTTTTGAAAATCCAGGAAAAGAATTCTCGCATCGCTCCCCGCGGCCCGCCTCAGTTCCTCTTCCAACACCCCATTCCCGACTATCAGCAGCTTCAGCCGGGGATCACGTATCCGCCGGGCCAGCTCCAGGAGGAAGAACGGGTTCTTCTTTGGCTCCAGCTTTCCGGCAAACAGCAGCACCAGGTCATCGCCCCTGATCCCAAGCCGGTCCTTATTTTCCATTGCGCGCTGCCTGTACTCATCGTCCGGCACGCCGAACCGATGATTGTCTATTGCATGCGGAGCAAAGACCAATTGCTTTTCCTTCAGGCCATGCTGCAGGAAATATTGCTTATTGTTCGTCCCTACGTACAGGGCATGATCAATATGGCTGTAAACCCATCGGAGCAGCAACCGCCGAACCCACCGCCGGATGCCGGGGGTCTCGTCCAGCAAAGTAGAGTCGCCTCTGAAAAGCACCGGCAATTTGCCATGAAAATAACGCATGCAACGGAGATGGCTTCGGAAGCTCCAGCCAAATACCAAAATGGCATCCGCATGCCATTCCCGGATCTCCTCATTGAGGGTCGGATTCACCAGGCCGCCAAAATGATGGCTGCCGGGATCTTTGGCCGTGTTTTTTACAAAAGTATATGCATATCCTTCCAGCAGGGGAATGTCCCATTCGATCTTCTTCCCGAAATCGGGATCATATTTCGCACCCTGACCGGACTGCTCCCAGGTGTAAAAGACCTTTATCTGCACCTTCCCACCGGCGGCCAGTAATTGGAACAAGGGCGCATTATATTGAATGGGATGACTGGTGACAATAGCTAGCTTTTTCATCAACGTCCGGGCTGTCGGCTAAATAATGTTAGATAATCCTTTTGCAGGGTCGACTGTGCAATAAGTTCCTGCACGAACGTAAACGTAGACTGGCTCCATCTGTTGTATGCCGACTGGTCAAATCCTGCGGCTTCTTCTATGGCTTGCCGGAACAGCTCCGGTTTATCCAGTGGCAGGTCCCATCCCGCCCCTGCTGCTGCCAGGTTCCGCCAGGGCGTCTGATCGCTGATCAGCACCGGCCTTCCAAGCGACAGGGACTCGAAGATGGCATGTCCGAAATTCTCGCCCATGGTTGGCAACGCGAAAATATGATGTGCATTGGTCAGGGCGGGAAGTTCCTGGTTGGGTATTTCGCCGGCATATGACACGACGATATTGCCGGGCAGCTGGCGTATCAGCCGATCGCATGCCTCCCAGTAACCTTTATCCTCCAGGCTGCCGACAATGGTCAGCCGGATCCTGCTCCTGACATCCCGCAGCACCTTCAGCAGGAAATCCAGGTTTTTGATGGGGTGGATCCGTCCTATGAAGATCATCGACAGCTCGCCGGCCAGCTTTTCCACAGGCTGCAGTGTTTCCGGGGGCGCGGCAGGAAAATTGGAGATCATCGACACCCTGGCCTTGCGGCCGAAATGCAGCTGCACATCCTGTAATTCGGTGGTGTCGGATGCATGAAATGACAGCGGACGGTACAAGCCGGTCCAGCGGAATAATTTCAGGAATACCTGTTTCTTAAACGGCTTGAACCGCAAAGCGCTGGCCCTTAACATTCCCCTCGGCGAGAGTACGATATTGCCCTTTAGCCCGTGAAGCTGCACGATCAGCAGGGGAAAGATCGTGAAAGGAGTGGAGAACATACTGTTGAGATAGATATGATCAGGCTGCAGGTCCTTCAGCTGCTGCCTGATATTTCCCCAGGTCAGCTTCGCAGGGGAGCAGTAATAGATCCGGACATTGGGATGAGCAGCACCCGACCACACGTCAGTCCTGATCCCCTCATAAGGCGCCGTCGAGCCAAGGTCCCTGTCGGTGGTAAAAACATAGAGCAGGTAATCCTCCCGCATATACCGGACAAAATTTACACAGCTCCGGATGGGGCCGCCGGCCTTGAAGCCGGGCTCATACCAATCCGCAAATACCAGGATCTTTCTGCGCTGATCGCTCATGAATGTATTGCTCTTAAGAATTTCGCCGGGTTACCGGCGTAAATACCCGGAACATCGATGTCCCTGGTGACCACGGCGCCGGCGCCGATGACGACATCGCTGCAGATAGTCACCGGCATGATCGTGGCGTTGGAGCCGATGGACACCCTGTCCCCGATAAGGGTAGGCTTCCATTTTTCCGTATCTCCCGCCGGTCCGCCCGTGGAAAAAGTATCATTGATGAACATCACGCCATGCCCGATAAAGCAGGACTGCCCGATGGTGACGCCTTCGCATATGAAACTATGAGACTGGATACGGCTCCGGCTTCCGATCCGGGCGTTTGCCTGTACCTCCACGAAGGGTCCGATAAACGCATGGTCGTCTATTGTACAGCGATATAAATTCACGGGTTCCACGACAGTGACACTTTCGCCAAACTGCACATCCACGATGCCGGTATGAAGGATCTTCGGTGTCATTTTGCTGCCTGGTATATCTTTTCGATGATCTCTACTGTTTTCAAGCCTTCGCCGCCGCCAAACAGGTTGGGAGCGCCTTTTGTCAGCACATCCACGACATGACCATACATCTTGTCATGATTGGACATGGAGCCCTGGTAGTCGCCATAGGAATTTGCCGGGTTGCCGGCCGGAAGATCGATCCGATCATCCCCCTCGATAGCCACGTACTCCAAGGTGTTGAGATATTGCCCACCGATCTTTACGGTTCCTTTCTCACCAACGATGACCAACGAGCCTTCCATATTTTTCCCATAGCTGTTGATGGTGAAATGCAAAGAACCAAGTGCCTTATTCCCGAACCGCAGCGAGGCGGTCACCGTATCTTCAAAATCGATGCAATCCTGGTGGGAGAAATTATCGGAAAAGCCAGCGGCTTCCCTGACGTCTCCGATCAGCCAGTACAGCAGATCGATGAAATGACTGAACTGTGTATATAAAATGCCGCCGTCCAGCCCGCGGGTGCCATGCCAGGAGTCCCGGTAATAGCCGCCTTCCCTGTTCCAGCAGCAGTTGACCTGTACGCTGTAAACGCGTCCCAGCCGCCCTTCGTCCAGCATTTTCTTAACGGCGATCACCGGCGGGTTGAACCTGTTTTGTTTTACGACGAAAAGGGTTTTACCAGCCTTTTCGGCCGCCCCGATCATTTGCCGGCAGTCATCAGAGCTGAGGGCCATTGGCTTTTCACATAGTACGTGAAAGCCTGCCTCCAATGCCAGGATAGTATGTGCCGCATGCAAACCATTGGGGGTACAGATGGCAATGACATGCAGGTCTTGTTCGGCATCCAGCAAGTCTTCGATCCGGGTATAATGACAGGCACCATACCTTTCCCCAATCCGGGCCGATCGTTCCTCCACCACATCACATACGGCCTTCAAACTGCCAAAGGCCGCAGCCTGACGGGCATGCCGGCTGCCGATGGCGCCACACCCTATGATGGCGAAATTCAGCATGATACCCCATTCTTTTCCAGCCAGTGGTCCAGCACGATGAACAGCCAAAGCTCGCTCCACCGGATGCTTTTGTCTCCCGAAAGGAATCGCTCCCAGTATTGCAGGAGCCGGCCGGCATCTATGAATGACCGTTGCGCCATATTGCGGATATGTTTGTCGCCAAAAGACCTCAGCTCGTTCCGGAGCCAGGTATCCCAGGGAAAGAGAAAACCTTGTTTCTTACGATGCACGATCTCATCCGGCAGCAGGGGGTGGAGGGATTCCACCAGCAGGCTCTTGGGATAAGTGGGCTTCTTCAGCCCGTCGGGAACTGCCAGGACAAATTCCACCAGGTCCTGGTCGAAAAATGGCTCCCTCACTTCCAGGGAGACGGCCATGCTCATCTGATCCGTATCCTTTAATAATGTATGCTGGGTATATCCCATATATTCCGCTGCGGACACCTGGCTCAGCAGTGGCAGCCGCTGCAGCTCCTCTTTGTGGGAGGCAAGATAGCTTTCAAGACTTGTCTCCGCCGTGAACGCCTCGTCACGCGTGAGCTGCCGCATCAGTTCAGGCGTAATGATCTGCCGGAAAACGGGATAGGCCCTGTCGATCGTACAGCTTTCCTGGCGCAGCAGCTGCTGCATCCGCTGTTTCCTCGTGCCGGCCGGCTGACCGGTGGTCGCCAGGTTCCGGATGAAACCCGGCAGCTTCCACAGCCAGTCCTTCTGCCGCAGCTGCAGGTATTGGGAAAAATAAGGATAGCCTGCAAACAGCTCATCTCCGCCTACGCCCGACAACGCCACTGTCATGCCTTTCTGCCGGATGACCTTCGACACAACATAGGTATTGACACCGTCCCCGCTGGGTGTATCCAACGCATTCAGTGCATTCTGCAGCTCATCCAGGAAGCTTTCCGGCTTTAACAATATACGTGTATGGTTCGTATTGAATTTGGCCGCCACCATCTCCGCATAGGTGGATTCGTCAAACTCCTTTTCGTTAAAATAGATATTAAAGGTGTTGGGTTTGTCATCCCCCGCCTCTGCCATCAGCCCTACGACAGCGCTGGAGTCGATACCCCCCGAGAGGAAGGCGCCTACCGGCACATCGCTCACCAGCCTTCGCTTCACCGACTGCAGCATCAGCTCCCTGATCCTTTCCTGGACCTTCTTGCGGTTGCCGAAATCAAAATCGACGGGATTACCCGTCACTTTCCAGTACACCCGGCTGGTCGTCCGGCCCTCTTTGATCCTCATCCAGCTCCCGGCTTCCAGTTGCCGGATACCCTTGATCATCGTATGCGGGAAAGAGACGGATTGATAGCTGAAAAAATCGGCCAGCGCCGCGGGATCAGCCGTCCGTGCCACCGCGCCGGAAGCCAGTATGGCTCGTGTCTCGGAAGCAAAAAGGAATTTATCGCCATCGAGATAATAATAGAATGGCTTTACCCCCAGCCGGTCCCGGGCCACAAACATTTCCTTCTCCTGGTGATCCCAGATGGCAAAAGCAAACATGCCCCGGAAATGTTCCAGACAGTCGGCGCCCCATTTGGCATATGCGGCGATCAGCACCTCTGTATCTCCCGTCGTCCGGAAGGCATACTCGGGCAGCTTTGCCCTTACTTCCTGGTAATTGTACATTTCCCCGTTGAAGACCATGGTATACCGACCGGAATTATCCGCGAAAGGTTGGTTCGCGGCGGTAGACAGATCGATAATGGACAGACGCCTGTGGCCAAGACCGAGCTCAAAACCATCGTAGAAGCCGTCCGCGTCGGGACCTCTGTGCGCCATACCATCCGTCATCCGTCGGATGACAGCTTTGTCCACGGGTTTATTGGAAAAATATAAAACGCCTGCAATGCCACACATTATAAAAAAGTTTTAGACGGGTCCTGATTAGCCCTCCTGCAATGCACGATAGCAGGAAAGATATTGTTTCGAAATGCTAACGACATCAAAGCGTTCCGCATTGTGCAATCCCGCAGTTAGGATTTTTTCCCGGTATGCCGGGTCGCCAATGACTTTCAGCACGCCGGACCTGATCGACTCCACCGATAAAGGATCCACCAGGCAGGCGCCTTCTCCCGCGACTTCCTTCATGGGACTCAGGTTACTGGTAATAACTGGCCTTCCCGTTTTCTGCGCTTCCACGATCGGCAGACCAAAGCCTTCGTACAAGGAAGGAAAAAGGACCAGGTCGGCCGCGGCATATTCCTCCGCCATCTGCTCGTCCGTCAGGCGGCTGCCCGTACTGAACGCTATTTGATGCCGCTCCAACAGCCCAAGCACCTCCGCATTGATCTCTCCGATGATCCTCAGCCGGCACGGTATGTCTGCCAGCGCAGCGATCGTTCTTTCAAGGTTCTTATTGGGCGTAGTCCCTACAAATAATATGACGGGCTGCTCTTCATTGAAAGCCGGCGGACTGTAACGGATGCCTTCGCGGATCGGGTTGGGGATGACCCGGATCTTGTCCGGGCTGCAGCCCGTGTGCAGAATAATATCCTGTTTTGTCGCCTCCGAGATGGTGGTGATAAGCCGGCAATGCCGCACAGGCCAATCCAGGAACAGCTTTTTCAGGAGCCACTTCTTGGCTCCCCCTGCCTGGCGCATGAACACACAATCATGAATGGTCAGCAGGACCTTCCGGCGGGGAAAACCCAGTACGGCATAATGGATATCACCGGTAACATGGTAGACATCCATCCCCTTATCGCCGAAACCTTGCAGCACAGTCCGGAAGTTCTTCAGGGACAGGCCGCTGTCCGGTGCATAATATTTTGTGATATCCAATCCTTGCCGCCGCAATTCCTCTTCGATGCTGAAAAAGACACGCTCGATGCTGAAAAAGATGGGATTCGTCTTTCGAAAGAGAAAAGCAACTCTCATAAGTTAATACCGGTCACCTTTTTAAATACATAGATAAAGGCGATCATGAAAAATACGCCGGTTACCAGGGAGCTGAAGGTGGTCAGCACGTCCGTCTCCACCACGACCGCATAAAAATACAGGAAGGGTATCCAGCAAAGGATGGAAGGTTTTTTTTCGCTCCACTTGAGCAGGTAGGTCAGCAGCGCATTGAAGAACAGCCCATAAAAGAACATGAATATGATACCGCCAACCCTGCCAAAATTGGCATAGGCTTCACCGATAGGTCCGATATTCATGCTGTAACCCACCAGGTTATAGCCCCAGAATCGCTTCAGGTTGTACTTCCCTCCTGATTCCGGCTTGTCGGGCCAGAAAATACGGGGTACAAAAGCGGCGGCTATTGACACGCCGATGGTCTCTCCATTGGCGTAGGGAAAACGCCGGGGCACCCGGTCCATGGTCACCCCCACCAGCCAGCCCTGGTTCATGCGCACTGCTGTAAAGAATAATTTTTTCTTCTCCAGCATAACGGACGGATCCATCAGTCTGTCCCCTACTACCTCGAAAAAATAGGAGGCGCTGGCGCCCTGCTTCCAGGAATAAGCCCTGTAGACCGTTTTTACGTTTTGCATGAGGAATACGAAGAAGAAGGCAGCAAGGCAGATGGTCAGCTTGGTGAAGAAATGCAGCTGCTTGAGATATAACGCGATCAGGATATAGAACAACGCCATGCTGTACACCAGCTCCCCGAATAGTCCCGTCTTGATGGAGGTGAGAAGGGTCAGGCCTATCACCCCCGCCAGGATCAGCCCTTTGCGCTTGTTCTCTGAAAAGAAAATATAGAATACGCCCACGAAGGACATATGTTCCAGGAGATATATCACCCGGCCGATGGAAGCAGGCAAAACATAACGCAACAGGCCGGATACAAGACTGATCCCGATAAGGATGTATCCGATCTTATCCTTTCCCCTGAAGAAGCTTCGGACCCTTTCCTTATACTCTTCCGAATTGGCATTGATCTGCAATTTAGCGAGCCGCAGCTTGTACCCGATCGTCATGGCAAGCGTTCCCGGAAATACAAAGGAAAAATAGTCGTCCGAGGGGATGGGCATATACTTGTAAAAGATCCGCGCCGTATGGTCGTCCTTCGTATAATTGTGGTAAAAGATCACGGGCATCACCAGCCAGGTAAAGCTGGCCAGTATGACGGCAATATCCAGCACCACCACTTTTCTGCCCAGGTTACCCAGGAAATTGAAAATATTGAAGATCAGCAATGCCACCGAAGCGCCCTCGTAAAAGGTCAAATGGGTGGACATGCCGACATAGGCGGCAATAAGGACGGCGGAAATCAAGTATAGGAAAAAATCCCTCAAGGTTGTATTAATATAAATTTACCATGTTACAGCCCGAAGGCCTGCTTTCAGTCTTTGCACGGAAACCGCATCTTCAAAATCCACTTTTCCTTCAAAGATGTGTTCGTTCACATCCGCGGGACGCAGCTCACCCTGCCAGTCGCCTGCCGGGCGGATAATGGCGGCATCCGATAGGAAGGCCCCCCAGTAACTGAATGTGCTGCTTTGAGACAGGACGATCATCTTGCTTCGGCTCATCAATAAGATATCCAGTATATCCGGCTTGTCCTCCGACTTTGCAACACCGGGTAAAGAAAGCACCGCTTTTATTTCTTCCGGGGCGGCATCCGTAAATACGGTGGCAGATAGTTCCTTGCCGGCGATCTCCCTTGCCAGCAGGATGGCATTGATAAAAAAAGAATCCGGTGTGATAGGGTTGCCGAGCTTGAAATCCCCCCGCCTGATATGGAGGGCGATCACCGGCGGCTGGTAACGTTCCAGCTTTTTGCGCATGGCCGGATGCAACAGGTCGAAGATCGCCTGTCGTACCAGGCGCCGGTGAGGACGGAAAGGCCCGAAAAGGTCTTTGCCCGGCGATACCTGGTCGAATATATAGAGCGCTTCGCTCCTGTCCGGATCAGCCATTCTCTCAACAGCCGGCTCCGTAATGATAGGGGCATTCCTTTTCTGCCACCGGGTCTTTATTTTTTCGGCCAGGCTGCTCTCCTTGAAATAGCCCCAATAAGTCCTCTTCTTTCTCTCCCAGCGGAGCCACGCGCCCCACTGGATCTTTCCCCACGAAGACGCCACGAGAGGAAGCTCATTGAGATGCGCGAAAAGATAGCCCCTGGTCCAGGTAAGCATCATATTGCCAAGGCCCGTCCGGGGAAATTGAACATATACCTTTCCCTTCCCCATTTAAGCCTTATTTTTCAGCGGTAAAAAGATGGCATCGCACCAAAGCATAAACCTTTCGTTGTAATAAGGGTCGTAAATCCCTTCCAGGTAATAGCCGAATTGCTTCAGATAGTTGGCAATATCATACAGCATGGGCTGATCCTTGTATTGCGGCTTAAAATACGCCTCTGTATAGATGAGTCCGATCTTCTGCGCTTTCAACAGGGCTTCCCCTCCTTTCAAAATGGACAGCTCTGTCCCCTGCGTATCCAGCTTCAGGATGTCGATATGATCCAGCCGCCTGTCCGCGCAGTATTTATCGAGTGTAAGGGTCCGCACCTTTTGCACCCCTACATTAGCGCAGAGCTTATCGGAACTGGCGCCGATGGTGATCGACTCCAGCAGTGAGTTGGTATCGTTGTTGACATTGAGAAAGAAATCTGCTTCTCCTTCCTGCTCGGCCAGGGCAAGCTCGTTCATGTGAATTTTTTCCTTCTCCGGGTTTTGCTGCCAGAAAGCTTCCCGGAATGCCGTAAACGGCTCGAAAGCGTGGATGGCAGCAGCAGGGAACATTCCCCTGTATTGCCGGGTGACCAGCCCCCTGTTGGCGCCCACATCGAATATGACGCCGGCGCTTTTTCCAAAGATCTCAGCCTGCGCCTGCATGGCATCCCTGTTCACTGCGCTCTTCTCCAGCTTTTTTAAATAGCCGATCCCGTGGATCTCGGCGTGAAAGGGCCTCAGGAACTTATTCAATAGGTTCTTCATTCTACGGTGATCTTGTTTAATAAATGGGCCAGCTGCCCCGTGACGGATTTCGCTGAGAACTGGTCGAACAACAGGTAGTTTACGCGGGCGGGTGAAAAATTCTGCTGAAAGGTAATATACTCCCGGAATATCTTGGGAAAAATACCGGAAACCCCGGCGACCCCTTCCTCTCCGTCGAAAGGCAGCACCACGCCGGCGCCGGTGCTCCGAAGCACCTCACAGGCCGTGCTTTGCGCATGCAATACGGCGAGCACGGGCTTTTGGCTGAGGACAGCCTGGTAAACTTTGGAAGGTGTATAATGAGGCTCCGTGCTTCCCAGGATAAAGACCCCCGAAGCCGCGTCCAGGTGGATGAGCACGTCCAGGTAAGGGATCCTGGCCGGGTATTCGAAGATCACTTTCTCCCATAGACCATATTTTTCCGCCATGGGTCGTATATTATATCCCGCCGGATCGTTAGGCGTCTTCCCGGTACCAATAAAATGGATCTCCAGGTCAGCGAAATCCGAAGGGGCTTTTGCAATGGCCTGCATGATCGCTTCCAGGGGCCGGTAGGCCTTGGGCAGCATAGCGCCGGCATAGACCAACTGTATCTTTTCTTTTACTTTTTGAAAAAGATAAGGTCCTGTATGCAGGTCCTTTACTTTTAAATGGTCGGCCGCCTCTCCCCCATAGGGCATGGCGCCGAACAGACAGGTGGCGGCAAGCGCTGGGTTCCTTTCCTGCACGCCTTTATAATAGCCTTCCGCCACGCCTGTGATCAGGGAAGCCTTCTTTATGGCAATGGGCTCCAGGATACTGGCCAGTTTCCAGCTCAGCCAATGCCGGGAAAACAGCTTTTCACTTCCGGGAAAACGATGCACCCAGGGATCGATATAATCGATGCCGTACTTGATGCCGGTGGAAGCATGCAGCCACCTGCCCAGGAGGGCGGAATAGAACGAAGGGATCGGGATGTATAAAAAGTCGATTCCCTGCTCCTTTATGATGCGCCTGGCTCCTTTGTACAGCTGCCGGAATGCCCGTAAGCCCAGGTCGCCGATGAGTCTTGGCCGGGTGACAGGAAAGGCGCTCACCTTCTCGATCTGCAATCCCTCCGGCAGTAGCCTGCTGAGCTGATGATCCAGCTTTTCTTCGTAATATTTTTCATCCACGGCCAGGATCACCGGCTGCCATCCAAAAGCCGGCAGATGCTGTGCGAACAACCTGGAACGATGCACAGCCGCCAGGTTGGAGGGTGGGAAATGAGGGGATATGATGAGTATTCTCTTCAAGACAGGTGAAGTCTTAGGTTGTTTAATAATTTTTTGGACTCGTTTTCCCAGTTGAAGACTTCATCGGCCGCCTGGCCCGCAGCCGTTTTTGCTTTCGCCAGTTCATCCGGATGACCAATATAGTACTGCATTGCCGCTGCCAGCTCGTCGGCGCTGTTCATACGGCACAACCGCCCCGCTGCGGGAAATTGGCTGAGCACATCCCTCTGTCCATAGGTATCCGTTGCTATAACAGCCAGCCCCGACATCAGATAGGATAATATTTTGTTGGTGACACAGATATCCCTGTTGACCGATACGGATGATTCCAAAGCAAGACCTACATCAAAATTAGCCCCGTCGGCAACGATCTCTTCAGCAAGTATCGGTTCATGAAAAAAGATCCTCACGGACGGCATTTTTGCTCCTGTCTGCGCGAGCAGCGAATCCTTGTACCCGGCCTCGTTAAATGTCCCGCGAAGGTGTAATTCCATAGGAGAAGATATCCTCGATACAGCCTCCATCAGCACCTCCAGGCCCCGGTCAGGACCGATGACCTGCGAATACCAGTAAAATCTCACGGGTTCGTGAGGGATCGCCGTCCGCTGCCAGATAGGGAAAGTATTCAGGATAGTGACAGGGGAGCTGATGCCGTATTTCTTTACGTACGCTTCGCCGATGCCTTTGGATGCAGCAGTCAGGTAGGTACAATGCGGGAGATATTTTTTTTCCAGGTAGGTAATGATATGATCGGAGCCCGCATTGTTCATGCCCGTGTGAAAGTCTTCGGCATCAAACCCCAACAGCGATCGATTGCGCCTGGAAGCGGCAAAACCTATCCCCAAAGCTTCGGCATGGTGCGCAATATATATGTCGGCATGCTGTTCCTGCGCCAGTGATAGCAATGCATCATAAGCCTTTTCGACGGACCGCTCCGCAACTCCGAAATGCAATGTTAGCCGGGATAGCTTATCAAAGAACTTTTGCTTCAGCGACAGGTATAACCATCTTCTTTTCTCACTCGCCCTGGTTTTCCTGAAATCGACCGTCTTCAGCGCCCATTTCCTGGTGCGCATCAGCTCGTCGTCGAACCGTCCCTGCAGCTCATGGTTATTGATCGTCACGACCACTACGTCATACCCGTCGCCGTAAAAGGTATCCGCCTCTTTGAGGACCCTGGGATTGTAACTGATATGACGGGTGGTAACGATACAGATCTTTCTCATAGAACATCCACACTATTATAGATCTCAAGATACCGCTGAGCTACTGCGTCAAAAAGCACCGGAGGATTGACCCCAGCTTTAAGGGAGGGCAAAAGTTGCGCTTCATCCAGCAATCGTTGAAGCTGGGTCTGAAGACTATCAGGAGATTTAAACGTGAAGAGAAGGCCATTCCTGTTATGTTTGATCAGTTCAGCATTTCCGTATACTTCACTCGCCAATACCGGTATACCTGCACCGAAGGCCTCCTGGATCACCAGCGGCGACATTTCGGAAAACGCGGAAGGCAGACACAGCATGTCATGCTGACGCACCGTACTCAGCAGGTCTTCCCTGGAAAGCAGCCCGCGCCAGTGAATATTCGTCCTGTCGCCGGACGCTTTGCGGCACCTGTCAACATAAGCCTGGTCGCCTTTCCCATAGATACTTAATTCGATCCTGTCTTCGGGCAATTTGCCTATAGCATTCAACAACAGTTCCACTCCTTTCAAAGGATGCAGCCTTCCGATGAAGATCAGCTTTAAAGAACCCGGATTATTGAAAGCGAGACGCGGCGCCATATGTCCCGGCTCACCGGCAAATGATAGGGCGGGAGGGACATACGTTGTTTTCTCTTCCGGGAATCCATTGGCGATCATTATTTTCTGGAACCATTTGGCATACAGCACAACCTTGTCGCAATTCACGGCCAGCTGATCGAGCTTCTTTTGAATGTCCGCTATCCGGTTGGCGCCTGCGAGCCCGGTGCCCAATGAACTATTCCAATATCCAGTGTCGATACCTGTCTTTTGCAGCACCCCGCTTAATCCGGCCATGAGGTTGGCCACCGTATTGCCATGGCCCTGATGTACGAGATGACAGGAAGCGCAGCGCACAGGCCGGATGATGCCGTCACAGATCTCTTTCTCTTTGTAGATAAGCGTTTCCGTAGCGCAGACATGGCCCGGCAGATGCATGGTGTAGATCACCGGGATCCCCAGCGCTTTTACTTCGGCGATATGCTGCACCGTGATCCCGATTCCCGCATATATGCCATGAAAATGCACACAGGTGGGCCGGGCGTCACGAATATATTCACGGAAAGCTTTGATGCCTTCCGGCAGAGCAAGACCGGAAATATGCAGTCTCGTTTGCTTCGTAGGCTCCGCATACTTTATTACCCGGATACCATCATAGCTATATTCAGAATTTTGCTCCTGGCCGAAACCGGGTATGACAACCTCCGTTTCGATGCCCCGGGCAAGCAGGAATTTACAGATAGACCAGCAGTAGACCTCCGTTCCGGCTACATGCTCGGGCAGAAAGCCGGGTATTACATGAATGATCTTCATTCGACAGGGTTAATTTTTAAGGAGGTCATAAGGTTGGCCATTCTTCATTCCCATCACCGCCACAGTGGTTCTACGGATAAAATAGACTGGATAATTATGCTGTTTCAACCATTTTTTAAAAAAATCCTTAACTCCGAAAAGATGCGCATCATGCCATAAGATGATGCCGCCATCCGCCTTTATCAATTTCAATGCGATCCGGGTGTCGTTGTCCACATAGCCTTCACTGTGGGCCCCGTCGATAAAGACCGCGTCCATTTTGCCTGTATAAGGGGAAAAGTCAAATTTCGCGGAGTCTCCCCACACTTGCTGGATCAGTCTTTCCTGCGGCGTATTCAGGAACCTCTCCCCGCTGACGACCTTCGACGCCAGTTCGACATCGATATGCCCGGTCTTCAGGCTTACCGCGTCCGTTTCCGGTGGTAAGTTAAGTGTATATACCTTCCCCTTCTCGTCCTGCAGGTTCATGGCGATGGCGCGGGTCGTCCGGCCGTCAAAAGTGCCGATCTCGAATACCGTATTGCAATTATTGTCTTTAATGATCCCCGCAACGCTGATCAGCTCGAACTCGGTTGTATTATGTTGCCGGGCCTTCAACGGCGCCACTGTGATTTGCAGATCGTCATTCTTCAGGACCTCGGATAGTTCCACGCTCCTGTCGCCCGAAAATGGGTAAGTAAGCGCATCATAGCTTTGCGAAAGGCGATGGCGCGCGGGGCGGGAGAAGGGGTATTGCAGGAGATTGCCTGCAAATGCGAAAAAGTTGGAGAATGTATATCGGAAAATAAGCCCAATAGAAGACATCAGTGTTAGTTTAAGATATTAAACGATAGATACGGGCGACTGTTTGCCGACCAATTTTCTATAAGTGCCCTTCATTTTGTTGACAGGGACCATTGCCTCCAGGAGGGAAAGAGGGCCAACTCCTGCCTTGCGTGAGAGATCGACGGCCGCAGAAAGGTTCATTTTTCCAAGTAAACCCAGGATCCTTCTTCCCAGCAGCCTTCTGCTATTGCCCAGGGCCGCCTTTCTTTCTTTTTCTGTCAAAGGGCAAAGAGGGTTGTTAAGTATTTCCCGGTCCAATTCAAATCTTAATAAGGCATACTCCTGGCTGCCCATGGAGAATTCCTGGCCCGGGTGCGTCCTCCACCAGATCAGGCCCGGCTGCATTTTGACGACAGGGTGGGTTAAGGCAAATTTCATCCACATTTCGGCGTCGCCGATATACCGCCTTCCGGAAAACCGGCCGGCTTCTTCAAAGGCGCTTCGGCGTATGATGGTCCCTACAGGCCCGGCATAAAAAAGCCCGCCCATGCCGAAGAAATGCTGCCTGTAAGCATCATAGCTGTTGTATACGATAGGGTAAGGGCTGGAATCGTCCTGCGTCTCATTGCCGCAAAAAGCAAAGGCGGCCTCCGGATACTTTTCCATCACATCCACCATGATCTCAAGACTATGCGGATAGATCAGGTCGTCGGAATCCTGGTATTTCAGATACTTACCCCGGGCATAGGACGCAGCTTTATTACGATTGGGATAATCTCCCAGGTTCATCTCATTGACATAGATCCTGATCCTCGGGTCCTTCGCGGCATATTGCCGGGCTATCTCTACTGTCCTGTCTCTTGAGACATCGTCACATATGATGAGCTCAAAATCCTCAAACGTCGAAGCCAAAACACTTTCTATCGCTTCCGCAATATACTTTTCCCGGTTATAGGACGTCATCAACACACTGATCAAAGGATTCATTTGATCGTTTGCAGCCATAGGTGAAAATTATTTTGCAAGGGTACACCAATTATTCCTGATATTTTTTCCGGGCTGAAAATAGTATCTCCACTCTCGAGCTTTTCATCCATTATGGGCCATGGGGTCAGCTCGACCCCAACCGCATATTTTTTTGCGATGGCGTCGGCCACCTCGTAAAGCGAGAAGGTCTCCCCCGCAATATTGAGGACCTGGTTCACGCTTTCCGGCCTGCTGCTTGCCAGAAATATCTGCCGGCATACGTCTCCGACATGCGTAAAACTCCTTTTCTGGCTCCCGTTTCCGTATAAGGATATATTTTTACCTGCCACCGCCTTATTCATAAAAAAACCAACTGTCCCGTAAGAATAAGTATTATCCAGCAGATTCCCATAAGGTACACAGATCCGGAATATAGTAAAGGTCCTTCCGAAATAGGTGGCATATTGATGAAGAAGGGTTTCGCCGAACCATTTGTTCAAAGCGTAGATCGTCTTGAACTCTTTTTCGTCTTCCTCGGCGAGCAGCTTGTCCTTCACCCCTTTGTATACCAGTCGCGTAGAAGGGAATATTACCCTGGCATTGCTTTTTGCCGCTTCCAGCCGGCTCAGCAGATGCAGCATTCCCTTCTCATTGACATCGACGTAGACCTCGTAATCCTCATACGCCTTTGCTGTTCCGGTAATGCCCGAAAAATAGAATACAGAATCGACGGCCGTATCCAGCCCGGCAAACTGCTCCTTGCTGCGGACATCCAGGCTTTTATATACTACGCCCGGAATGCTGCACTGGTCTGCTATGTCATATCCATGCACCTCGCATCCCTGCTGAAGCAAATAATACCCAAGACTTTTACCAATGTATCCATTGATGCCCAACAGCGCAACCTTCATAATTTTATCTTTATTGCAGTATTTTGGATGGCCGTCAATATACGGCTTTGATCCAGGATATCCTCCAGGTGCCTGGAACCATCCCTCTCCACAACACTTCTATGGAGCTCCTTAAGGATATTCATGAAGTGATTATCCGGTTCCAGCTCCTGGACATTTCGTTCGCCCTGTTGCTCCAACAGCATCTTCGGCTTTTCAGCCGGCTTCGGAGTAAAAGCCCGTTCTGCCAGGAGCCTGCCCTTGCTGCCCCAGAATTCATAATTGCATTGATAAAAATTATCAAATCCGAATGAAAGCTGGGCGACGACATTTTCCCGGCTGATCAGCGAAACGTTCCCAAAAATATCAACACCGGTGGCAGGGTCTATGTATAAGGCCGCCGAGATTACTTCCAGTCCTTTTCCGAGGAACCATTGGCTCGCTTTCACAGTATACGCCCCCGCGTCCAGCAATGCCCCCCCGCCAGCAGCTTTGTCATACCGGAAATTTTCCTTGTCCAGCGGAGGAAACCCAAACTGGCTCCGGAATACCCTGATCTCGCCCAGCTTTTTCTCCCGCAGGAGCTCCCAGGTGAAATTATGCTGGGAATGGTGGCGGAACATGAAGTTTTCCATAAGGGTCAGCCCTTTATCCTTCGCCATTCCAATCAGCCGGACAGCAGATCCATGATCCATTGCAAAGGACTTCTCTACCAGGAGGTGCTTGCCGGCATCCAGGCACCGGGTGATCCATTCCTCATGCAAACCCGTGGGCAGCGGCATATAAATAGCCTCGATATCCTGCCTCTTCAACAAGTTCTCGTATCCCACAATGCCTTCCACGCCAAATGCTCTTGAAAACTCTTCGGCTTTCCCGGAAGTACGGCTTCCGATCGCGGCCAGCTCAAAATGATCCGGCAGGCCCTGTATAGCCGGGATCATCAGCCGTTTGGCTATGCTGGCACATCCCATTACTGCAATGCTGATCTTTCTCACGAATGTTAAAATGAAACTGCGGCCAAAAGGCTTCTGGCCTGTATGTTTAAATAATTATTGAACCGGATGAAGGAGTACAGCTGGCTAAGCGTCATCCAGCAATAGGTCTCCGGCAGCTCGTCTGAAAATTCTTCTCCGGCCTCCACGATGATATTTAAATTCTGTTCGTTGTAAAATCGCCCACCCTCTTCCGATTGCATTGACTTGTACAGGATATTCTCTTCGCGCGCATTCAATACCTCATTTATGAAAGGGACTTCATATTCATTGAGCCCTTTCCGGTAATTACCTGTAAGGCACTGTACGCTGGGCGCCAGTTCAAGTATATCAAAATTGCCCGCTTCGATCTTTGCCTGGACAAGGAAATGCATCACACCGTTGATCTTTTTCACAATGAACGCGATCAATCCCTCCTGCGCGGATTTGACAAGAGGCTGATCCCATGCCACCACCTCCCTGTTGCTGATATGCACCCGGGCGCCTATTACCGAAAAATATTTATGCGCTTCATGCCGGATCTCCGAACTTGTCGTTACCCACTTTTCAACTTTATTCAGCGGGATCCTCGATACTTCCAGCTCATATTTGCTCTTAAGCCCGGTGATCCATGAAATGATCTCTTCGATGGTAAGCAGCGCATTGCCTTCGTCCAATGCGGACAACAGCATCTGCTGCCCATTCCTTACAAAAGTGTCGGGCGGAGAGATGAAATGCTGGAAAAGCTGGATGCTTTCAACGGGAAAAGTGCCGTAGCTTATTCCGGAAATGACCGTCCTGGTATCCATGTTGACCAGGTTGTCCACACTCATCATCTTCTTGATCTGCCCCAGGGTGAGCCAGCAGAAATCATCATGAACGGGGATCTCCTCATGCACCTCTATGATGATATTCCTGTTCCTTTTCCTCAAAAAACGGGCGCCTTGCTCCGACTGGAGCTGATCCAGCAAAACGTCTGCGCTTTTTTCACCATTGAAATATTCAAGGTACAGCGGCGCCTTCCCTTTATGTACTTTAGAATAATTGCTCTTCGTAGCCTGCAAAGTAGGCGACAATTGGACGTAATTGATATTGCCCGGTTCTATCTTCGCCTGCATGAGAAAATACAGCACTCCGTTGAAATGCTTTGCAATAATGCCCAGGAACCCGATCTCGGGCTGGTTGATGATAGGCTGGGTCCAGGATTCCACCAAACCCCAGTTCGTCTTTACGCAAATGCCTTCGATGGAAAAAAAACGCCCCGTCTCGTGATGAAGGTTGCCGGACTTCTCATCGAAAGACCATTTCTGCAGATCTTTGAACGGTACTTCCTCTATCTCTATCCTGACAGCATTCCTCCGCGAATCCATCCATTTTAAAAAACGATCATTGGGCATCAGTTCCCCATCATAAGCATAGGCAGAACGAAGGAACGAGATATATGCGTTGCTTTTGGGCATCTAGTTCGATTTTTGTTTGGTATTTCTAAGGAACCTCACCACGCTGTTTGGCAGCCATTTCTTATCCAGCGCACCCGGAGGCGCCGGGCTGTATGTTTTGACCCTGGCGCTGCGCGATGCTTCTGAAACAATATCCCAATATACCTGGCTGCACCGGGTTGGGTCAAATGTGGTATCCGCAAATTCCACGGCTTTTGCAGACATGTTATTATATAATTCGCGGCTGGATATAAGCGCCTCGATCCTTCCGGCGAATGCCGCGGCATCAGCAGCATCTACCAGGTACCCATTCTTCCCATGCTCCACGATCTCGCGTATGCCGCCGGGTATATCACTCACGACAGGGACCAGGCCTGTCTTCATGGCCTCGATCAATGAGACGGGGAGCCCCTCCGATTCGCTGGTCATCAGAAAAACATCGTTTTCTTTATAGATCTCGTGAAGGCGCTGGTTATCCAGAAAGCCTGCCAGCCTGAAATTAGACTGCACACCGATGGCCTTCTCCAACTGCCCCCGCAAAGGGCCGTCTCCCACAATGGTTATTGTCACCTGCCTCCCCCTGTTCTTCAAAATTGCATCGATAGCCGGGATAAGCAGCGGGTTCTTTCTTTCTTCCAACCGGGATACATATACAATCCGTAAGCTCTGTGCCGGCGGCGCCGTTCTTTTCTCAGGAACTTCAGGCGTTGGAAAATATGCCAGCCGTATATCTTTTCGCCGGTGTGGCAACAGGTTGCACAGCTTCTCATAGATCTCCTTGCTGATCGCCACAAATGAATCGATGATCCCTTGGTGTCCTGCCGCAATGCTGTAATAATGCTCGAAATCTCCCAGCACGATGAAAACCAGCGGTTGCCGCAGCCCCAGGAACTGCACCATTTGCAGCTCAAGCATATCCGTCGCAATGATACAGTCTTTATTTTCGCGGATCAGGCTTCCCAGGCGGCCGACAGTGTGATATATATTGTCCTTACAGTGATAGCTGAACTTTATCAGCCTGATATTGTTATTCACCGTGCTGATCTGTTCCCGGCGGACACACTCATTGGAGTAGGCCACCACCGAAACATTGCCCGGGTCAGGTACATGGTTCAGGAGATTGTTTACAACACTGTAAACCCCACCGATCGCATCTGGTAAGAAAAACACCATTTTTATTAGTCTACTTCTTTTATAATACAAGCCGGGTTCCCGCCCACCAGGTTAAACGCCTTGACGGATCTGGTTACAACACTGCCCGCACCCACGATCGCTCCTTCTCCCAGCTTTACGCCTTTCAATATGATACTTCGCAGACCGATCCAGCACTTATCCCCGATCTCCACAGGCGATGACACTACGGTGCTCCAATCCTTGTATGCATGCCCTTTCTGCCATTCTACGCTGTCATGCATTCTTTCCGCGGAATGGATTGAATGTGAATTCGTATCTATTATGTTGCAATGCATGGAGATAAGTACATTGCTGCCGATGGTCACGCTTTCCGCACACTCTACATAGGTACCGGGGCCTATATATACATTATTCCCGATAATGACCTTCGACGATGACCTGTACAGCACGATCGTTCCACAAATACAACAGTCATTCCCTATCTCTAAATAGATGTTACCCGGCCGCTTGTCTGCAAGTATCACATTCATCGCGTTCAGGTTGCAGCCTTTACCGGCCTTCATGAAACCATCGTTCATCAGCCGGGCATTATCCCTTATATTGGCAGGCCCCTGATCGCCTTTTATCCTGGCCAGAATGCGACGGAATAAACTCATTTTAAATATTAACTGTTCATCGGAACGTGATCCCCATACGTGAAAATATCCTTTCACGTATCTGGTGGCTCTTTCGTTTAAGAAAATGCAGGCTTTTCCTGCCGCTGACAGCGACCGGAACCACATGCTCATTTTCAATGACCCCCCGGAAGAACTTCAGCACATTTTCATCCCTTATGGCCTCCGGAATTATATTGTCCTTAAAAATAGGCTGGGAAATGATCTCCAGCGCCAGTTCATCGTCATTGTCGATCTCGATGATGCGCCGGATCAATGCCTGCTCATCCTTAAAATCATGGTAATTGATAAACCTCGCCGGGTTGAAATCTTTGCCGATCTCCTTATTTCCCCAATAAATAGGAATGGAGCCTACAAAACAGGGCTCTATCACCTTTTCAGTTACATACCCCGGATGAGAGGAATTTTCGAATGCAAATACGAACTTATAGTCCTTAATGAACTCAAGCTTATTATCTACGCTCCGCCCGATGTTGTTCAGATATCTGCCGCCCGAATCCACCCGCTTTACCCCGGACAGCTTGTGAAAGAAATTGATCCGCTTTTTTGAATTCCCGTTCGAGACCAGCATGCAGCAGAACTTGTCCTTGGCCTTCCACTGTTCCCTGATCTCCTGAGCGCTGCGGTTCTTCAACGCGTTCATATCCTGTCCCCACAGATCGATGTAAAGACGATACAAAGGCAGGCGGTAATGACGGGGATCATTATTGATATCGAAGGAGAGCGCGTAATCGCATCCGGAAAAATCAGGTCGCTGATTTTCAGAAATGAAGCTTATGCGGATACACTTGTATTTAAGGTATTCATACCCGTAGCAGGAATAGAACAGGAAGTCGGGCTCCTCGGAAATACGCACATCGTATAGCTGGGAAAGAAGCTTCACGAAGTAATTGTTCTCCTTATCAAACCCCTTCCAAAAATCTGTAAAATTAATTTTTATCACCCTTTTCATCCCCTGACAAATAAAACGTTCCCTATGCCATTTCTAAATATTAGAATGGTTTTCTTTTTTTATCCTTTGAAATGAATCGGCCAACCATTTTAAAAAAAACCGGAAGTTTTGCCGAATGGAAAGGTATTGCTTGACACTCATATAGAGCCACCTTCCCCGGGCTATAACGATCTGTTTGCGGATTTCATATAGCGAATAATGCTTTTTTATTAAGTCGGGCTCTATCTGGTAAAATTTTTTAAGCACCATCGGCATTGCCATTTGACCGAGGTGTAATCCATCAAAAAAGTATACCGTCCTGCTCTGTAAGTTGCCCTTGATCAGCTTGTCGAATATTGACAGGAAAACAAGTCCCCTCTTTTCGCATTCCTGCTTTACGACAGCATTAAACATCATACTGCACCTGTTTCTTTCCTCCATGGAGCCATAGGTGGGATATTCGATATTATTGGAGTTCGCACTGGGTATGACATTCCAAACCATCAACCTGAAGCCCAGCCCGATCAATTCATCGATGACCTGAAAATATCTATGGACACAAAGATCTATGATCTCCGGCAAAGACTTGTTTTGCAGATCGGCCTGTTTCAGCAAATGACACCTGCAGTCTATTTCACCAAAACACATCAGGATGGTGGCTCCCTTCGGCAATTGCCCGATAATATCCAGCAATCTTTCCCGTCCCTTCTCTTTTGTATTCAGGTTGGTCAGGCTATAAGCCAGCACGGAACCCAGCCGGTACCCCCTGAAAAAAGGATACTTATTGGACGAACGCTCAGGATAGCCTGGCTGTATTGCATCAAAGCCTGAAAAGAAGCTGGCATGGCTATCTCCTATGCAATGTATGATATCTACGCCTCCCATGTTGCTCTCCCCAATGATAAGCCTAACCGTTCACGAAATATACGACCATCATCATATACGGATTGTACTTCGAATGATTCGCAAAGCTCGACCCAGTCCAGGAAGCTCTTGAAGCGATCGAAGGCTCCTGCCGAAACATAGTATTTCCCCGGAACGAGGTTGTTATCAAGCGTCACTTTTATACTGCCCGCTCCCGGACGAACGGCAGCAAATTGCCCGGTATCCGTCTGAAAAATTCCCTGGACACAGACGCCTTCATCATTGTAAATAAGGATAAAAAATTCAGTGTCGCCCGAAAAGGAGATAGCTTCAAAATCTATCTTCAATACGAGCGTGGACAATAAGGCTACAGTAGCGCCTTTCGATCCATTAATATCAACATTATTTATCCGGAATTCCTTACCGCCCATTTTATGGGTATAGACTTTATCCCCCTGGTCGCCAAAATCCAGGTAAGACTTTACTATTTCGGAAGAAGGCCCCGATTTGATAAGCTTGCCGCCCGCGAACAGGATCGACTTATTGCAGAGCGTCTTAATAATATTCATGTTGTGGCTTACGAATAGCACAGTCCTGCCTTCGTTCTTGCTCACGTCTTCCATTTTACCCAGGCATTTTTTCTGAAACTGGGCGTCTCCGACCGCAAGGACCTCGTCCACGATCAATATTTCAGGTTCGAGATGCGCCGCCACCGCAAACGCAAGTCTAACATACATGCCGCTGCTATACCTTTTCACCGGCGTATCAAGGAATTTCTCTATTTCCGCGAAATCAACTATTTCATCGAATTTTCTTTTTATTTCGGACCGGGCCATGCCCAGGATGGCGCCGTTCAAAAAGATATTTTCACGCCCGGTAAGCTCGGGATGAAATCCCGTACCGACTTCCAGCAATGAAGCGACTCGTCCCCTTATGGTAATACGGCCGGAAGACGGCTCGGTGATCCGGCTCAGCACTTTTAACAGCGTGCTCTTACCTGCTCCGTTCCGGCCGATGATACCCACCCTGTCGCCCGGAAAAATTTCGAAGTTAATGTCATTCAGCGCGAAAAATTCCTCTTTGGCGGGTCCGCTTCCCCCGGGACGCGGCCGCCTGGTAAGACGCTTTGCCTTATTGGCGATCACATCTCTCAGAGATGTATACCGCTCCTGGCTTTCATGAGAAATAATAAACTTTTTGGACAGCTGTTCTACTTTGATTGCTGGAAGGGTCATGTCACTTAAATATTATCAGCGAAAGTTTTCTCGGTCTTACGGAAATATCGGATACCAATAATGCAAAAGAAAATGATTACAGCACAGGATGTCAAAAATCCCGGGAGATAGATGGGCTCGCCTACGATACACCAGCGAAATCCATCAATGACGCCTACCATGGGATTGAGCGAGTACAGCAGTCTCCATTGCTCCGGCACCTTCGAGCTTTTGAAGCCCACAGGGGAGATATAAAGGCCGAACTGCACGATAAAAGGAATAATATATCTGAAATCGCGGTATTTGACATTCAGGGCAGTTATATACAGGCTGGTCCCGAAAGAAGCGAGGAAGGTCATGATCACGAACAGCGGCAGCAGAAGAACCTGCACGGGAGGCAGAAAATGATACCAGGCCATTAACAGGATCATCAAAAGCGCCGAGATGCCAAAATCGACGAAGCTGACGATCACCGAGCTTGCCGGTATGATCATTCTTGGGAAATATATCTTGGTGATCAGGTTGGAGTTGCCAATGAGACTGTTGCTGGCTTCCGCCAATGCATTGGCAAAAAACTGCCAGGGCAGCATCGCTGCATATACCGTGATAGCATATGGCACGACCTCATCCTTTGCGAAATGAGCTAATTTACCATAGATGACGGTGAAGATGATCATGGTGAGCAAAGGACGAATAATGCTCCAGGCAGCGCCAATGGCCGTTTGCTTATAACGGACCTTGATGTCCCGCCAGCTCAGGATGTAAAATAATTCTCTGTAGCGCCAAAGATCCAGCCAATAATGCTTTTCCGAATGACCTGCTTCAATCACCAGTTCCGGAACGGTATTTTCTAATGCCGACATTGCTTGTTGTTTTATCCGAACCACCTCTTCCATAATTTGACAAGAGGGCTAAAAATATTGGATTTGCCTGATTTGCGTTTTTCATCTTCGAAATAGCCCGAGTCGTGTCCATACCCATACCCTCCATAATAGCCATAACCACCTCCGTAATACCCGCCATAATATCCTCCGCCCACCTTTACATCGTTCAGCAGGAGACTAAGGCTCGGCAGCTTCTTGGAAACATATAAGTCTTCGATCATGGCCAGCTGCTTGCGGAACGTATGACCCTGCCGTATGATGTAGAGCGTACAATCTGCATATTTCCCAAGAGTGATGGCATCGCTCACCAGTCCCACGGGAGCCGTATCCATGATCACTACCTCGAAGGTCTTCATCACCTCTTCCATCAGTTCGTTCAGCCTTGGATCCAGCAAAAGCTCTGCAGGGTTGGGGGGTATCGGACCACAGGGAATAACGAATAAATTGTCAACTCCCTCTACCTTCACCAGCAGCTCTTCGAACGATGCCTTTCCGATGATATAGTTCGTGATCCCCATCTTGCGCTTCAGGTCCAATCCGGACACGATCTTCGGTTTCCGGATATCGAATTCCATGATCACCGTTTTCCTTCCGGATAACGCCATAACTGCGCCGATATTGGTACTGATAAAAGATTTTCCTTCCCCGCTGAAAGAAGAGGTCACCATGATCACAGGCCTTTCCTTTCTGCTGATGATATATTGCAGATTGGTCCGGATGATCCGGAACTGTTCCGAGATAAAACGGCGGCTGTTGAGCGCAACCACCAGCGTTTGCTGGCCTTCGGAATGACCTATTTCACCTAAAATGGGGGCATGCGTTTGTTTTTCCACATCCGCCCTGCTGCTAACCTTGTCCTTCAGCACTTCGCGGAGCGCTGTAATTCCCACGGGGATCAGCAGGCCGAGCACGAAATAAAAGGTAAAGATCTTCTTTTTATCCGGGCTCACCGGCACGGATGATCCGATCGCCGGTTCGATGACCCGGGAGTTCGAAATGGTCGAAGCGGAAGAAATGGACGTCTCGATCTTTTTTTGAAGGAGCAGCGAATACAGATCTTCCAATATCTTTTGCTGTCTTTCGATGTTCAACAATTGCATCGACTTACCCGGCAGACTGGTAATATGTTTCTGCAGGTCAATGTTTGCCCTTTCTGTGTGGCTTTGTGCAATGGAATATGCCTGCCTGACATTCATCAGCGCCTGGTAGATATCCCTTCGGACCCTCTCCAGGGAGGAATTTAAGTTCTGGATCAGTTGGTTGCTTTCCGGCGTTGTCTTGAGATAGTTATCCCGCTCCAGCTGCAGGCGGTTGTATTCGCTTACCATCTGCAATAAGGCAGGCTCCTCTATCCCCAGGTTGGTAGGCACCAGTTCATATACATTTTTTTTATCGCCGACGTAATCCAGCAGCCAGTTAACAATGCTCAGCTTCACCGCTTGTTCTACTTTCTCTTTACCACTTTCGCCCACCTTGTCTAAATACGCTTTTGATTGACCTTCAATGTCAAAAGCCTGGTTCTCCACCATGAAGTTGCGCAGTACGCCTTGTACTCCCCTGAGTGTATCGTTCAATTCGAACAACCGGTCGTTGATAAACTTCAGCGTGTTGGTCGAGATCTTGGTTTTATCTTCCACGATCAGCGTATCATACACCGACATCAATGTATTCAGTACATCCCTGCCCAGGTTCTTACTTTCAGAATCAAAGGTCAGCGTCAGTATAGTGGACTGGTCAGCCGGCTGCGCTACCTTAAGATCCCCCACAAGCGACTCGACAGCGCTAGAGATGGACAGGTGCCGCAGCTCGAACTCCCTGCTGCCAAAAATGCTAAAATCCATTCCTGCTGTTGTATCGATCCGGAAACGATTGCCATTTTCCTCAATTTCCTGGCCAAAGGCGATCGGGGTCTTACCTTCATTTAACAGGAACTTGCCATTATTCAACATCAATATCTTGTAGGAGAGGTCTGCCGACGAATCCGCAATATGGGTGAATTGTATCCTGATCGGACGCTCCGGATAGATCAGGCTGCTCCTGACCTTTCCCCTGTTGTAACAAAGGAATTGTAATTGAATATCCTTTACCACCCGGCTTAGGACCGGCCTTGATTTAAGGATCTCCACCTCGTTATTCAGGTTGACATTCCCCTGGGCCATGAACAACTCCTCGAATCTGGGATCTTTGCCTCCCCCGCCGTTATCCCGGTCATTCTTGATGAGCAGTGAAGCCTTTACCTCATATATCTGCGTCGTATAACGAACTTTTATATAAGCCAGCACGAGAAAAACAAATGCGCTGATCAGTATCCATGGTATTAGCCATAGATACCGGAATAGAAATTCCCGGGGGCTTAATTTCCATCGGCTGTCCTGCAGAGATGAATACTCCGGGGTACCCGCTTTTTTTTCACTTTCGCTCATAGGAAGCTATACGAATTTTATTTTCTGAATATGCTGTACAAGACAGCGAGAGTGGATACTATGCTGGTGGCGATGCTGACATTGCGGATAGTCACCTGGTCACTGGCCGCGACCCGTTTCTTATTCGGTTCAAAATAAACAATGTCACCTTGCTGCAAATAATAATAGGGCGAAACCATGATCTCTGGCTTGGTGAGGTCCAATCGTTGAAATTCCCGCTTCCCATTGCTGACCCGCATTACCAGCACATTATCCCTCCGGCCGTAGAACGTCATGTCTCCCGCCATGCCAAGCGCCTCGAAAAGGTTTATATGCTCGCCCGGAATATTGAAAACGCCAGGTCTGTTGACTTCACCCAGCATGGTAAACCGGTAATTGACAAACCGGATGGTGTAGTACGGGTTTTTTAATGGCCCGCCAAACCGCTCGTCCAGCCGGGCATCCAGCGAATCCCGCAGCTGCTGTTTGGTTAATCCTTCTACATGCAGGAATTTCAGGCTCTGGAACTGGATATTACCTTGCTCGTCCACCAGGTATCCCGGCGTCGAAGGAGCGCTTCCACCAGGAGATGAACCGCCTCCCCCCGTACCGGAAGAAAGCCCTCCTCCACCCATTGCTCCGGTAGACTGCGAAGAGCCCGAGCCGGCCGTTGCCATTATAGACTGATTGTATAAGGCCGTAGCCAATGGATTGTCGCTATATACGATGATGCTCAGTATATCCCCTTTCTGGATCACCGGCTCCGCAACCTCTACTTTGCTTAAAGCTGCCGTATCGAACTTACCTTGCATATAGGTCAGCTGGCGGGTATTACCGCAGGAGCTGATACAGCCGGCAAATGCAATCGCTATTACATACCCAATTCCGCCTTTCCACTTCGAAAAAAGATAATTACGCATTCAAAAGGATTGATGTTTTTCTTATTTCCTGACTGAAACAGCATTCGATCTGTCGATCACTGCAACCAATGAATAACCGATACTTTCAATGATCACCTTAACCTTATTGTTGAGCACTTTGACCACTTTCGCCTCCTGGTTCATCAGCACGCCCCGCTGTATCTGGACCTTATCATTCGCTTCCAGGTCCAGCCGCTCCGCCCGGACATCCGTATATTCATTCAGGAATTTCCGGATGATCTGGATCTCCTTATCCAGCACGATCGCCGGCTTGCCCAGCCAATAGACAAAATTCACTACGCCATTCGTCATCCTCACTTTCGTCTGTTCATGCTCCGCTATATGAACGAACACATAGGACTTGAACAATGGTTCGTCAACCCATTTCACCCGGTCGCTCCATTTTTTCCTCACCTTGTTCAACGGACAGTAGACTTCAAAGCCCCTCTCCGACAACAGGCTATATACCTTCTTTTCCCACCGGGGCTTGGTATATACAGCATACCAGCTTCTCTCCTTTACATGCATAGCTTCGCCTCCTCAGTCACATAAGAAATTAATAACTGATTGATCATCAATAACATGAGTTTTTTAGAGGGTGGGGATCATAAAAGCGAAAAGGGTATAAGCGAGCATTCAAATGAACTACTCCTTATACCCTTTGCATATGTTTATAATAAAAGGTCGCTCAACTTATTCTTCACAGGAATAACAAAATTTAAAGGAATATTGGGATTACAGGACACAAAAACTAACATTGAGACGGATTTATTGTATCAATTGTCTTACAATTCCTTACACACGCATTCAATTTCCCGTATCCGTGCAAATATAGGGGATTTTAATATTCAATAATTCTAATTTCCGATTGAAAAACAGTCTTTTAAATGGCTGGGCAATCCTTATTCAAGGGGTGGGAAATCAAAGGAAAAAGGCCCGGTTCATGGCGGTATAACTGCCATGCTCCTGTGGGCCATTGCATATCGTGGAAGAGGCCGGCGCCAGGCTAAGCCCGGAGCTTTATTTTCGTTTCGCCTGTCTGGAGCCTTTCGCAGAGGGACCGATTGACAAAGATCAGGTTACAGCCCATTTCCCTATACAGCTCAAAGCCGTCTCCCAGCACCTGGCTGAAATTCTGACGGTCTTCTTCCGTATCGTACTCCAGGCATATCATCAGCGCTCTGTCGATGGTTTTCCGGGCGCCCTGCAGCACTTCAAAGTTCAGGCCTTCCACATCTATGCTTAGGAGGCTGATGAAATCGAATTCCAGGTGCCGGATGGCATCGTCCAGCCTGATCACCGGCAGGTACAATGTCTTATATACATTGGCCTCTCTTGTATTTGCAAACGAGCTCAGCACCGGGGTCTTGGAGACATGAAATGGAAGGATGGCGTTCTCATTGCTGCACCCGATCGCCAGGGCGATGTCCTTTGGCCGGAACTTCTTAAAAAGACCCGCCAGTTCCTGGTTGGGCTCCACGATAATACCATTGAGCCCCTTTCTGTAAAGCAGGTAGGAGTTGGAAATATCGGAAGGGTGATTGGCGCCTACATCGACGTAAACGGAACCGCTCAGCTCGTAGTTGCTCAGGAAATCGGCGATGACTACATCTTCGCCATGCTGGGAATAAGATCTTTTGGTGGGCTGCATGGCATGATACCATGCTTTTCCGAAACGCTTGAACTTACCAAGCACCGGAAAGTGGTTGACGAGGAATTGCTTTAACATGGTTGTGATATTGGATCAATTATTTAACGATCCCTAAGTACAAAAAATTGTATTTCCGTAGTGGATTGTACTTATTTTTCGTCCCTGGAAAGACGGCCTATCAGCCAGAAGAGCGCCGAAGCGAGGATAAACAGGATACATACGATGACAATGGAAAACTTTATGTGCGCAAGATTATAGGCAAGCGAAACGTTTACCTGGGACACCTGCCCGGCCAGGGTTCTGGACATGACAATATTTTCGATGACATCGCAGATGGCAGCCCCAAGGATCAGCCAGCCAAAGCCCCTGCCGCCTTTTGTCAGGATCTCGTTGCCCGTACAGGCGGAAACAAAGCGGCAGCCCAGCGCAATGGCCAGGGTATAGAGTATGATGAACAAATAGGCAAGGGAAGTGCTCCTGACCCCCGGCTCGTATTTGCCGGAGCTTTTCCAGTCCTCTATAATGGAGCTGGCCTTATCCACAGTCTTAGCGATCTCGAATTGTACGATCTCTCCTGAAGTCAATGGGGACAGGTAATTGCGGGCCCAGATCATGTAGGCGACGGTAAGCAGGAAGAACAACCAGAATAATTTCCGAAGGCGGTTAAACCTCGCCGGCCAGGATGGAAGTTCCATGTAATAAAGACTATTTTTTATCTTTTATCTTTGCGACGTTAAGTTAAGTATAAAAATCCATTTCTTAGATGAAATACAACGTTTGGCTCTTCCCGCTGCTTTTTGCATTTAGCACCCTTTGTGCCCAGAGACCCGTATCCGGTAACCAGGCAGACAGTACGCCCCGTAGTATAGGCAATACGCTTTCGGGCTTCAGGAGCAGCAGGCCTTCCCTGGAGAACAAGGTATTTTTTATGACAGACCCGGGGAAACAGGGGTCATTCGTTGCCGACCCGGAGGATCGCATATCACCCGATGACAGCGTCATGACCATTGTTGCGCCCAATGGATTGCGGTACAAGCGGGTCATCGAACAAAATATTCTCAACGTCAAATGGTTTGGCGCCATCGGCAACGGGTCGGCGGACGATTGGTCCGCCATCCAGAAAGGGATCAATTATATCCTGAGCAATGACCACAGCGGCAGGACCCTTTACTTTCCTTCCGGCGTATACAAGATCAGCAAACCCCTGATCATTGCCCGCCTTACAGGCAATACCTATCAGCAGGTGAGCATCAATCTCCAGGGACCCATCAACGCCAAGGATGTAGCCATCGGTTCCGCCAATATTATACCCACCTTCAGCAATACTTTTGCCATCGGTGTCCAGTTGGGCAAGGGCGTGCTGATCAAAGACCTCTACATCGGCGGTCAATTTAAATTGCCCAACCGGCTCAGCTCCATCCAGATCGACACCCTGCCGCTTTCCAAATGGACGGACGGCGCTTGCCGCGACAACCGTGCATCCCCTTACGCCGGGATCGCCATCGACCCTTTTTCCGACTCCACCGTCTATCCCACCAACAATGACATGTATCCCGGCCTCCACCGCTATTGCCCTGCCGGCTTGAACAGAAGCGGGTCCACCGCCGTCCAGATCGTCGGATGCTCGATCACCAATTTCATCGTGGGAGTGATGATAACGCCTTCCAACCAGCAAAATGGAGAGCTCATAGACGTCATTGACTGCGATATCAGCTATAACAAAGTGGCTTATGCCATGGGGCAGGCCCAATCCAAGGAATGCCATGTCGACAGGCTGAAATGCTGGGGAGGCACACACACGGTATTTGATAATATCAACTACGGTTTCCGGCAGGGTGATGGCGCAGCCGTTCCGCTGGTGGACGGGGCTAACCTCGCCGGCTCCGTAAAACAGCTTTGCCATATATGGGCGCCATCTTTTCCCGGATCTTTCCGCAATATCTACGCCGAAGAACTTTTCAGGATCGGTTATGTCGGCGGCAATGCTTCCCTTAGCTTTGAAGATTGCCAGATAGATTTCGCCACCAATGGACCGGGTAAGCCTTATCCCGATTTTTTTATCCTGGGCTCGGGCGTCACCTTCCGCAATTGCATGCTCAGGTCCTACACCGGAAAAGTCGGTATGCGTTTGCTGCTCTCCAACACCAACGATCATTTTGAAGGGGGCAATACCAACGAGCCGCCCATCGCTGTCAATTTGAATGATGGCATCGGCTATCCCAATCCTTCCTTTAGAAATGTCACGATGTATTATTCAGGAGGCGTACTGGGTAATAATAACTATGGTATAGTTTCTGCCGAGACAGTCCTGCAAGGCAGCAATGGGATCGTAAGAGATCCGGTTTATTATGGGAACAGCTATACCTACAGAGATCCTTTTGCCAACCTGGGCATTCTCTATAGGATCACCTACAACAATCATTACGAGCGGACAGCCCCTTTATCCGGTAAGCCGGTGATCCATGCGGACCTCTCCCAATGGACCGCCAGCTTTAAGCTCATTAATCCATCTGATGCTGCGATCCTGAAACCCGGGGATTTCATCCTCACCAGCAACCTTGCTTACCAGGACGGGTTTTCAGGTGGCAATGCTCCTACTTATCCTGTAGGGATCATTTCGCGCATCGACCATGATATGGTATATCTCGATAATCTTGCGCTGGGTATCCATGATGGCATGGCACTTTCCTTATGGAGCGACTATTACGTAAGCGCCAGTCCACCGTTCACGGGTGACATCGCTGCAGGAAGCAATACGCTGACGAATGTGCAAGGCGTATTCCCCGTTGCCAGGGACCGACCCGACATGCCGATGCTGGCCGTAGGAACGTACGTTACAGCCGTGGACCCTGCCCATAAGACCATCCGTCTTTCCACATCCAACAATACAGGCCGGAATTTCTCCGACTATACGTTCATGAACGGCTTTCCCCGCATCGACATGTATAGCTCCTATGACATCCCATATCTGCAGAAGTACAACAAAACGTTTATTGGCGGTTCCTATTTTTATCACTATCCTGATAGAAACCTGAATAACTATGGCATCAACTATTTCCTCAACGAAGCGAATGCGGATAAATATGTCATCATAAATACTAACATCGGAGGGGATACTACGCTGCACAAGCTGAAATATAAAAAATATTAAAGGCGTGGAGCTATTCCACGCCTTTACATCAATTCACTCTTTCCGCATGCCTCCTGAATCCAACTACCTGCACCCGCCGGCTCATTTCCTGGTCCTTTTCCCCCTGGTGAGCGATCTCGGCAATGGTCATCGGCCGGTTGATCCTGCCATTAAAACCAAGATGCTCCGACAGCCGCTGCGACTTTGCAACCGACAGCTTGCCAAACTCATACTGCGCGATCAACCTGCCTTTCCGCATCAACGCCTCATCCACCAGGGAAAGGGAATGATTGAAAGTGCAGATGATCTGTATACGCAGCGCGTCCGCCAGCAGACCGTCCGAGATATTCAGCAGGTTGGAAACGGATGACGTCCCATTGACCTTCCGGTCCATGATGATATTCTCCGCATCTTCAATCACCAGCACACAATCCGGATGGTCGATCAGCAGGTCCATAAAATCCGGGTTCATGATATGATCTGCCGCGGAAGGCGATAAGAACAACACCTTTTTGCGGATCGCACCTATCATGTGCCGCAGATACGTGGTCTTGCCCGCGCCGGGCAGGCCATGCAGCAATACAATTCCTTTATCTTCTTTTTTGTTGAGGCGTGCGCGAATGACGGCATCCACTTCCCGGAAATCATCTTCATAATAGAGGCCCAGGTCCAGTTTTGTCTTCTTGATATCCATGCTCTTCAGCTGGATGCCATCGCTATCTCTCATGATCAGATCGATCGAGAACCTGCTCTTCTTCTCCCGTCTCTTAAAACGGCTGACCTCTCTCAGCAGCTGCTTCGCCTTGTCATGATCCGGATATGTATACAGGATCTGGCAATAATCGAAAGCGATCTCGATCATATAGCTGTCTTCCAGCAGGATCATGGTCCTGTAGGTCTCCAGACGCCGCTTTTTCGTGTTCCATTCTGAATACTCGTAAATGTTCCCGGCGGCCGGTCCATATGCTTTCTTCACATAAGCCAGGACCTTTTCCATATCTATTGAGCTCACCCAGGTCATGCTGGGCGGCTGCTGATAGCAATACATGAAGAATGTTTTGCTGTCTAAAAAATTCCTTTCGAAGATCTTACCCGCATCTATAATGCGATGCTGGTGTTCTATTGTAGTGTCCATGTTTTCAATTAAATTTTTATCAATACTTTCCCCTTCGGGCCTTATGGCCCGTTTCACCTTTTGGTGCTATTTCCTAACTGAAAACATGAACACGCATAACAATAAGTTTTTGGAAAGTAGCGCATCCGCCAGCCGACGGATGGCTACATTTTCCTCCTTTTCGAACCCAATGATCTAATGATCTCAATCTTATACAATAATATTTTCTATCGCCTCTATCCTTGCACCTTCGCTGTCCAGCGCCTTCAGCACGCCGAAAACCTGTTCGTTCCATCCGGCGGCCAGGTATACGCCATCTTCCAGGCATTCCAACGGCTTTTTACCATAGCCTGCAAGGTCGAAAAGGTAAAGCCTTGCCTTTGGCGCCAGCTCGCGGTATTGTCTCCAGAGCCGGCCCAGGTCGGCTTCCGCAGGCTGATTGAAAGACCGGTGATTCCACAGCTGACAATCGGTAAAGATCATCACCTTGTCCACGATCTCTCCTTTCCGCAGCAGGTCCCGGATCACCAGGTGGGCATTGAGCGCATATCCTGCCTCTCCTTCTCTTTTGTGGAGCCGGTCCAATTCCCCCAGCAGCTGGTGAGCGGGCAGGGGAGTGACCTTCCACGTATTGCCGATGATGCCGGTAGTCACTTTGCCACCCCTGCTTTTCAGTAGCATCGCCAGCAAAGGCGCGATATCGTACCGTTGTACCAGGCTGCCTTCTTTCACAGGAAGCCGCATGCTGGGACTGATATCCATGGCAATCACTGTGCTGTCGCTATCATCGAGTCCGGCCAGATGAGGAGCGCTGTGCCGTACAGCCTGCTCCAGGGCTTCCTGCAGCGTGGCAGCTCCACCCTGTGGCATCTGCTGTAATTTCCGGTATGCGGCTACAAATCGCAGCGGCGATTGCCCGCTGCCGTTGACGGCGGCCGCATTGGCAAGATATTCTGCCGCCAGCTTCAGGACTTTGCCGCTTACGCCTGCCTTCAGGATATGCGGTAAGTTGTCCAGCAGCGCCGTATATCCCATCCTGAAAGTAGAGATGCCTTCCTTCCATTTATCCCGGAGAACGGACTGTTTTATCTCCCGGCTGTCATAATTCTGTTGCCGCAGCGCTTCATATTCCGACTGCCAGGCGTTGCGGGCAGGCAGCTTATCCTGCAGGATCCTCCGGAATAAAGCCTGTTGGGCTTTTCCGGCTGCCTTGGGCTGCACCAGCGATAAGGCGTATCTCAATCTTGCCTGCTGCACTTTTGTCAGCCGGACAAAGCGGTAGGTATCCAGGCGATTGAAATGGATGGCCAGGTGCTTCCGCAGCGCCGTCGTCATCCGTAAGGACTTGCCGCGCTTGCTGCCATGGACGTAGGCATAGTGATCCAGCCAGCGGGGTATCTCGCCCGCATGTTGTATCACGCGGCCCGTCAGTCTGCCGACGAGCTCCTTATCCTTACAGATCCCCGACAGCTCCGCCGCCAGGATAAAGGACAAGGTCCGCAGATGCAGTTTCTCCCGGAGAAGGACCGCCAGCCGCGCAACGAATAATGGGTCGTTGTCCCGGATCAGTTTCCTGAGCCCGGCAAGCTGCTCTGCCGGCTGGTCATAGAAGGATTCATACAATGAGGCGGATAGCAGGGCCTCATACAGCTCCCACCGTTTGTCTACCGTCCATGTTCTTACAAATGCATAACGTTCATCTGTTTGTCTTGCTCTCAGGCTAAAATTAAATTTCATCTTGTCCTCCCGTTTAATTTATTAACAATAAACCCGGCACATCGCGCCGGGTTTATTTATCATCTATGCTGCCTCTTGCAGATCATATCTGAGCATGTCCCGGCGACATGTCCTTACATACCATCTCCACGATGGGATCAATACAATTCCATTTTCGCTGTGTAGTCATATTTTTCTTATACAGAAAAGCCCCGCTCTGGGCGGGGCTTTCGTATGCTGAACTTTTTTTAGTTATTTATACAGCACCTCATGCCCCGCGGATATAGGATTCTTCACTGATGCAGACCAGCGAATCACCTGTTTGTATGTAATAGTTTGTCGAAGCATGGGCATTTTTTTGTTTAACAGGTACAAAATAAAAATCTTTTTCTCGCTTAACCAACTATTTTAAAAAATATTTCAAAAAAATATTCATACGCGCACACATCATGCTGTGTTCTTTATCAACATCGAGATCTTCCTGTGCAATTCCTCCGGCCTGAAAGGCTTGGGCACCACTTCCATAAAACCCTTTTTCATCAGGTCGCTCCGCATATCCTCATACACTGCTGCCGTAAAGGCAATGGCAGGGATGTCCTGGTCCACTTTCCTAATCTCTGACAAAGCCGTGACGCCATCCATTTCCGGCATCTCCAGGTCGATCAGCACCAGCTCATAGACCCCTTTCCTGAACTTCTCCACCGCTTCGCGGCCATTTACGGCCTCATGGACCTCGATCCCCCATTTGTTCATCAGCTTCCTGGCGACAGACATGTTGACGGCATTGTCCTCCGCCATCAGCACCCGGATCTTGCCGAATGAAGGCAGCTTCTTGACCTTTTCGTCGTTGATATATTGCTTTGCATTTTCGTTGATCTCCAGCTCCGCTGAAAAATAGAACGTGCTGCCCAGCCCCTCCCGGCTCTCCAGCATCAGCTCGCCTGCAAACAGGCTGACCAGCTTCTTGGTAATGGCCAGGCCCAATCCTGTTCCGCCATACTTGCGCGTCGTATCCGTATCCGCCTGTGTAAAGCTTTCAAAGATCTCCTGCTGCTTGTTGGCGGGTATACCGATGCCGGTGTCTTTTACCATGAACTGTACGACAGACCGTTTGCTGGACGATGACACTTTACGGGCGCCCAGCGTGATGAATCCTTCCTGCGTGAATTTGATGGCATTTGAAAGCAGGTTACTCAACACCTGGTTCAACCTCGTTTCATCTGTAAGGAATTCCGTTTCCAGCTTTTCATCCACATCGATTAAAAATGTCAACCCCTTATCCTGCACCTGCATGGAAAACTGCGCTTCTATCTTTTTCAGCAGGTTCCTGATATTCACAGGCACATTCTCCAGCTCTACCTTCCCGGATTCTATTTTATTGAAATCCAGGATCTCATTGATAAGGACCATCATATGCTCCGAAGATAGCCGAAGTACATCCAGGTGAGACTTTTGCTCCGGCAGATAGTCTTCCTGCAGCAGCAGGTTGGAAGTGCCGATGATGCCGTTCAGGGGCGTCCGCAGCTCATGGCTCATATTGGACAGGAAGCGGGACTTTGCCTGCGAGGCCACCTCGGCTTTCTGCTTGGCCTTCATCAGCTCGAACTTCGTCATCTTGATCTCTGACAGGTCCAGGATGCTGATCTTCCAGAAATGATGGGTATCATCGACAAATGGCACCACATTCACGTAGGCGAACACCGTGTTGTCCTTACGGGAGGTAAATGATAATTCGCCTTGCCAACCCTTCCCAGCCTCCCCGGGATGCTGCTCCATGCTCCTGAATATCTTAATATGCTCTTTGGTGAACAGGCTGTCCATGGACGCACCTACAATATCTTTCTTGTTGCCGATCTCCAGCAGCTCGATTGCCCGGCTATTACAATCCGTAATGATCAATGCCTCCGCATCCAGTATGAATACGCCGTCCAGCGACGTGTTGTAGATCGTATCGACAAATTGCTTTTCTTTTAAAATAGCGGCTTCGTTGTTCCGGTTGATGCGCAGGATGGCATAAGAAAAGAAGGCCGTAAGCGCCAGGGAGATCACCAGGTTGCTGTCATGCAGCTTGGTGAACATATTGGTAATATGCACCTGGTAATGGTTTTCCTGTGGACATTGGGTATAACAGAACCAGAGGGAAAAAAGAGTGACACTGTATGCAAAGCCCAGTTCCGGCAGGCTCCGCTTAAAGCTGACGATAAACGTAATGACCAGGAAATAAGGCCAGTAATAGAAGTATTCCGCAGCCTGCAGGCCCTCCATATAGTTCATCACCGCCAGGTAAATGTTCAGGTTCAGGACAGACAGCAGGCGGGCGAACAGGTAATGCCTTCTCAGGTTCAGCTGATAGGCCATGATAAAGATATAGGCAGCGCTAAGATTGATCAGGGCGCTGATATACAGGCCATAAGAAAAATAGGAAATGACGCAGACAAAGTTAGCGACCAGGATGAGCAGGATGAACTGATTGAAGCGGATCGTCTGCTTCCGGTTTGAATGAGAAGGCTCTCCTCCCAGGCCGGAATAGACGACGTCCTCATAGAAGGATTTACAGGTCAGAAGTAAGTAGTTGCTCAAAACAGGTATTAAGGATTTCTATTTAGACAACGATTTAAGTAATAATAATATTACATTAGGCGTTAGGATATTAACCTTAGTCAACTATGAGCAATGACCCCAACGAGATGGAGTTTGTGTTTGGCGCACATTTCAACAGTCAATATATCAACGAGTTGTATGATGGCGATTATGCCCTTATCGAAGAGACTTTCGCTGATGTGTTAGATGAATATGGCCCGCTGTTGCAAAATTTGATGGCATGCTACGGCTCAGGGGATATCCCCGCTCTGAGGAGTGCCGTGCACAAGATAAAGCCCTTGCTGGGTTATGTCGGCCTCACCTCCCTGCAGGCCGGATGTCAGCAATTCGAGAACAATTGCCAGCAGGGGAGCTTCCTTTCCCTGCACGATGATTTTGCCGCCCTTTCAGCGGGTCTGACTACGGCAAAACGCCAGATCGAAGAAGAAAAGACCAGGTTGACCAACTTCGTCCTCCGGTCAATGTAATGATCAGGACTTTGCCGACGCCTTTATGCTTTCCGTAATACTTTTCAACCCTGCTTCCAATTGTCCCGCGTCGGGCCAGCCAAAACCTATACGCATGTAATGCCGGGGCATTTCAAACCAATGTCCCGGACCGGTGTACGTACCGTACTTTTCCAACAGCAGCTTATAGAACAGGTCGATATCTATACGCTCCGGCCGTTTCATCCGGGGGAAACAGACACAGCCTCCCTCTGGTGCTATCCATTCCAGGTCATCCTGCGCCTGCATCCAGCTCTTTACGATGGCGAACTTTGAACGTATGTCCTGCGTGATCCTTTGAAAATGCGCTGCTTTATGGAGTACATAGCGAAAAGCCACTTCTTCATCCAGGGGAGAGCCGCAGATATGGATCTGTTCTTTGGCGGCCAGGAAGGTCTCCATCAACCGCTGGTCACGGCAAATGATCCATCCCATGCGCAGGCCGGGCAAACCATAGGTTTTGGACAGCGAGGAGATGCTGATCACATGGTCCCCATATTCCGCTGCCAAAGGCAGCGGCTTGCCAAATGTCATATCCCGGTAAGTTTCATCCACCAGCAAATAGACCTGCCGGGCTTTTGCAATAGCCGCCAGCGCCTGCATATCCGCATGACTCAAACAAACGCCGGTGGGATTGTGCGGATAAGTGACCGAGATATATTTCGTCCTGGCCGTCACCGCCTTTTCCACAGCCTGCAGGTCCAGCGCAAAGCTCTCTTCAAAACGAAGGTCGATATATCGCAGATGGGCGCCGATGGCCCTGGGCGTCTCCAGGTTGGTGGCGTAATTTGGCCGGACGACGACCAGCTCGTCACCAGGCTCCAGCAACGTAGTGGCAATGATGAACAAGCCCGCGGCAGCGCCCATGGTAAGCAATACGTCCTCTCTTTTGAGAATAGGACTGTCCTCTATCAGCAGGTCCCGCAATCCTTCATGTCCAGCATGCGACCCATAGCACAATACCAGGTCTTTCAGGACAGCGCTCATATCGCCGATGTCCCGGAAAACCGCATCCGTATAAGAGCTTTCCGAAAGATTATTGCGGATGCTGTCATATCCCATCTGTTCAGGGGATTCGATCTCGATGGGCATTCTTTTATATCGCATACAGGCATGTTTAGCTTTTAGCAAGTTACTACAAATGCCTTACCGGAGAACAAACAAAGGATGGAGCTGGTGAGCCGGCTGACCATTTCACAGCCCGGAAAATGGAAACTTAATGGAGAGGTTAGGCCTTTTGACTGGAGTAAATGAATAGGTGATGATCCGCTCATCCGGTATTCCCATTTTCGTAAGCGCCTGATGGAAATGATGGACTAAATTCATCCGTCCTGCGAGGTGGAAGGTGCCTTCTTTCCAAAGATCCCATAATTCGGGCTCCAGCATATGAAGAAAATGAATACTCTGTTCTGCGGCCTCACCTTTGGGCGGGACCACGTCGACCAGCAGCCCGAACTGCTCCGGCAGATGTATATAGCGTTCCTCCAGCTCCAGCACGCCGATATATTTTTTTTGGAGGAAGCAAATCTCTCTCCGGGCTTGGTCGAAGAACAGGATGCCTGTCTCATCCCCGAAAAAAAAGTGATACTTGCCTTCTGTAAAAAACATGGTTGTAACTTTTTCGATAGATTATCTTAGTGTACGAAAGTACTGCGTGTGTACCCTTGCGCGTTTATACATTCCGGATCTATTTTTATATTAAAAGGAGCATTTATGGAAGTAGCATTTTATGACAAAAATGGAAAAAAGACAGACGTTGACTTCTCCGGCATCTTTTCTCCGCAGACTGAAAGGCAAAAGGTAAGGGAAGTGCGTAAAAATCTGGACCTGCCTTTCGTCTCCGCCGAATCCATCCAGCTGTCAGCTCAGGATATCGACATTTTATATGGCGATATGCGGATGAAAGAGTGGCAGACGGCCTATTTTAATACTTCCTCCGAGCCTGAACATATTGAAATGCATTTCACCCTGGCCGGTGAGGGTTTTCTCCGGAATGAAAGCAACGGAAAAAGTTATCACTTTTCCCCGAATCAGCAGAATCTCCATTACATGCCGCATTTCGTCGGCTCGAGCCAATATGATGAAGGCGCTACGCATAGGTTCTTCGAGGTCCGGTTCACCAAGAACTTCTTTCTCGACCTGGCGGAAGACAGCAGCCCTGTCCTGATGGAATTTGCAGACAAAGTCGCCAACAACAAAACAGTAGATATCTGTGCGCAAAATCTTCCTATCTCCTTGGCCATGCACCAATGCATCAATGAGATCATGCATATGCAGCTGGACGGCGGTTTACGGCGGATGTTCCTGCAATCCAAATGTATAGAGCTGCTGACGCTGCAGGCGCAGGCTTATGAGCATATCAATGGGAAAGTTCGCAGGACCTGTAAAACCGCTTATGACATAGACCGGATCTATTTTGTGCGCGACTACCTGGTCGATCATGCGACCTGCCCTCCCTCATTGACGGATCTGGCAAAGCTGGCGGGGCTGAACGAGTTCAAGCTGAAGAAAGGCTTTAAAGAAATCTTTAACACTTCCGTCTTTGGCTTTCTCAGCGATTTCAGGTTGAATGAGGCGCGCAATGGGCTGCTGTCCGGCGCCGCTCCTATTAAAGAAATGTCTGAACAGTTGGGATACTCCTCCGTGCAGCATTTTACAAAGGCGTTCAAAAAGAAGTTCGGCGTGACGCCGGGGGCTGTGAAATAAGCTCGATCTACAATTTGACAACGCTGATACGCGTGCTGCCGTCAATAGACAAGGGTTCAACTATACCCGCGCTTCCATTAGCTGCCTTGATCTTCACGGTATTTCCTGCAGTCAGCGATAACACTGCGCTCAGGTGTCCCCTGCCCCAGGTACCGGTGGGCAGGGCGCTAGTCCCTACCCCCACGCCATACACAACGGTGGTGCCGTTGACCAGCAGCTGGGGACAAACAGTAGCAGAGGTTGATGATGACGTATGCACGATAAACACGGTGATAAGATAGGTACCCGTTTGTCCCACGGTATAAGTGGTGCCGTCGAAACTGGCTCCTGAAAGAGAGGGCGCCGTCAATGTATTATTGAAAGAGATATCGTCCGGTGTAACGGAGGATCCTCCAATTGGAAGGGATTGCGCGGATGTCTTGGTAGCAGACAGGTCTAGGGTCGCGCTGCCGGCTCCTGAAGTTGTGCTCCAGGTATTATCACCCCGCAGGAAAGTGCTGGAAGAGGCAGTGCCCGATGACCCGAGGCGCGCCACAGGCACCGTTCCTGATGAGAGGTTGGATGCATTTAAATTTGTGCCGGCCTGCAATCTCAGCCAGTTCGGCGCCCCGGGGGTACCCGTGTTATAGTAGAACCCGGCAGTACCGTCTGTCTGGTAGACCAGCAATCCCGTCGCAGGGCTCGCTATGCCGGCAAGTTGGGCGGCGGTCATGCGTGGCATAAGAAGCCCCTTGCTGATAGACGTTATGTCCAATTGAGATGAAGCATCCGGAGTGGCGGTCCCGACACCGACCTGCGCCCGGGAAGAAAGGCAAATGACTGCCGCAATGGCAATAAATAAATGTTTCATGTCACAAGAATTGATGAGAACCTGTTGGTTGAAAAAGCTTTTGATGAAAAGCAGACGGGATGTTCGTTTCGGGTAAACGAAGCAGGTTGGGCAAATAAAATTAGCGAAAATAATTATAAGGCGGATAATAATCTCAAAAGAGGGATATCAAATAAAAGGCCTCACTCCTCAAAACAACCTCATCTGCTCCCCCGGCCTCCTGAACTGCGTACAATCCAGCTCCCATCTCTCCGCATTGAGCCCATACTTCTGTGTATACCGCGCATACTGCTGCGCCACCAGCTGCGCAATATTACCCTCTCCACGCATGCGCACACCCCACCGGCTGTCATTAACCTTCCCATCATGACTGGCCTCTATCAGATGCCATACCTTATCAGCCCTGTCAGGGAAATTCTTATACAACCAATCATGAAATATCAGCTTGATCGCCCCATTCAGCCGGATGAACGTATAAGCAGAAAAACTGGCCCCATTCTCAGCCGCCGCCTGCATGATCCGCTGCATCTCATGTTCATTAAGCCCTGGGATCATCGGCCCCAGCATGACGCCCATACGCACGCCCGCATCGCTGAGCTCCCTGATCGTGCGCAGCCGTTGCTTCGCCGTCGTCGTCCGCGGTTCCATCACCCTGCGCAGCTCCTCATCAAAGGAAGTGATCGACACCAGGATAGACACCAGGTTTTTCTTAGCCATCTCCGCAAGGATATCCTTGTCCCGAAGGATACCCGCATTCTTCGTGATCATGCCCACCGGCTGGTTGAATTCCCTGCAGACTTCCAAAAGCTGGCGGGTGATGCCGAACTTCTTCTCCGCCGGCTGATAGCAATCCGTATTGCCGCTGAGGGAGATAGGCAGACATTCCCATTTAGGATGCATCAGGAATTTACGCAGCAGCTCGGGAGCGTTCTTCTTCACGATGATCTTCTGCTCGAAATCCAGTCCGGCGCTGTAGCCCCAATATTCATGCACATTACGGGCATAGCAATAGGTACAGCCGTGCTCACATCCCTGGTAAGGGTTCATACTATACCACATGCCTACATCCGGGCTGTCCACTTTATTGACGATGCTTTTGGCATGCTCTTCCAGGTAGATGGTCTCCGGATTGGGCTCCAGCCATTCGTCGATGGCTTCGATATGTTCCTTCACCCGCTCGATCTTAAGGAACCGGTTCTTCGGATTGAACTGGGCGCCCCTTCCCTTTAGGTATTGTCCGGAAAACGGGTCTTCTTCGGGAAATTTAACCCGTTTTCCGGAAACATCTAATGTCTGTAGGCCTTCGTCGGAGCTGCTTCGACACGCTCCTCCTCGGTCGTAACCTTCGGTTACGGACAACGAACCTCCGGTTCGTTCTGGATCCGGATCCTGCTCTTCGGCCAGCTCGGGCTTTTTTTCTTTACTGGAAGCGCGGACTATTTTGTGACGGGTCAGGGCAGTATTCTCCCTTTCCCCGGATTGATCAGTCATAATGACGATTTTCAGGGTAAACAATGGTCGATGCGAAGCGTCCCTACATGAATAACGCCCCCTGTCGGGTAGTTACCGGAAGATTTTGAAAGGCCATCCGTTCGGCGATCTGCCAGGCGATGTCTCCGGCACGGCGCTTGAGCAGGAGCATGCTGTCGGCAACAAAGCGCCCAGTGAACGATTTATGACTATACTCCAGCCATCCCTTCTCATATTGAAAAGGCAGCAGTTTGCGCGCCACCGTGATATAGGGCTCGTCGATAAAATGAGGCTTATGCTCCTTGTCCAGCTTCATCAGCCGCTGAATATCCTTCACTTCCGTTACCAGGCTGCGGATAGGCAGCTTACTGGTGACATTGATGAAAATGGTATGGGAAGGGAAACTCCCAAAATCCTTTAGTTCCACTTTAAAAGGACAATAGCCCATGGCGATGGTCCGGAGCCGCTGGACAATGCGCTCTTCCATCAACGCCAGCTGCGTAAACCGCACCAGGGTCAGCTGCGGCTTACCGCCGACAGCGCCCGGAGCCTGGTAGGCCTCGGAAAAATCCTTTTTCACCTGCTGTATCCTGGCCCGCAATTCCTCATGTGGACTAAGAATGACCAGGTATTCATTGGTAGCCAGCTGCTTTTTATAGTTCTCGTTGAGAACGGCGGCTACAGGTTTGATAGCTTTCTGCATGGTTTCTGTTTTAAAGAGTGTCAGCATCAGGTCGCAGCGTAAATTGATCAGATATCTCTGCCCCATCATAATGCTGTGTACCCGGTGGCAGGCGGAATACATTCACGGTCCGGCAGGCGTCGAAAGAGTGCTCCCGCTTTAAGAGTACCAGCTCTTCCACCTGGAAAGACTCATGAAAGGTCTTCCGGGAATAATCGGCCATCGCCTTATTATACACCTGCTCGGTCAGGCCTCCCGCAATGCTCAGGTAAGGGCGGCTGATCAGGTTGACGGGAGGGCAGCCGGAGCTGCGGATAAAATCATCGATCGCCCGCAGCTGCTGCATCAGCTGCCGGAATGGCTGAGGGTCCTGCACCCGCAGGTAAATTGTATGCGGCGGGAAGCCGCTGTAATTGTTCAGCGTGATGGGGAAGCTTTCATGCCTGCGACAGATCCTTTGTATCCATCGGATCAGCGTCTCCTCCATCTGCTCGCTCGCCTGGAAGGCCGCCACCGTGATATGAGGCCTGTTGCGCGCCTTCATGGACAGCCCATAATCGAAGAGGAACTGCTGCTGCTCCTCCAGCAGCTTGTCATGCAGCTCTCCATAAGGATAGATGACGAGCAGGTATTCCACCCGCCGGTCCGCTGCCGTCCTGCCCCCGGAAATAGTCTCCATAGGGGCGAAAAAAGATGATCGTTGTACTAACCCGGTATCCATAAATAAAATTTTAATTGATCAGGAAATTAGTATAAATTTACTAAATTAATTAGTATATAAAAATTATTTTTCTCGCCCGCCCTGAGAAGAAGCAAAATAGATTCACATGGAACTCGAACAATTTTTCGGCATGAGCTACAAGGGTAGCAAGCATTTCACGCAGCAGGAGATCCCTGCCGCCAATGCCACCGGCTTCGGTGCGGCAGCTGATGATTACATGGAAAGAGGCATCGACCTCAATGAGCAGCTGGTGCGGAATAAGCCCGCTACTTTTTTTATGCGGGTGAGCGGCGACGCCATGACCGGCGCCGGTATTTTCAATGGTGATGTGGTCATAGTGGATCGCTCCGTTAAGGCGGCCAATGGAAAGGTCATCATCGCCACCCTCAATGGTGAGATGCTGATCCGCCGTTTTGAAAAAACTTTCAATAAGATCCGGCTCGTGCCTGAAACCCCAAAACTTTCAGCCATCGATGTCGACCTCTCCGGCGCGGAATTTTCCATCTGGGGAGTCGTGACTTATGTCATCCACTCATTATAATACTAAATGACCATGACTGCCATCGTAGACTGTAACAGCTTCTATTGCTCCTGCGAGCGGGTATTCCGCCCCGACCTCTGGAACAAACCCATTGCTGTGCTCAGCAACAACGATGGCTGTATCATCTCCCGCAGCGACGAAGCCCGTAAGCTGGGTGTCGGCATGGCCGTTCCTTATTTCCAGGCCCGGCATATCATCGGGAAGTACAATATCAATGTATTCTCCTCCAACTATCACCTGTATGGCGATATGAGCTGGCGGGTGATGGAGACCCTGCGGATCCTGATGGGCAACAAGGCATCAGCGGTGGAGGTCTATTCAGTGGACGAGGCATTCATGGACCTCAGCCATGTCCCTCCCGAAGAATTAGAGGCATACGCCATTCATATCAAACAGACCGTGGAACAATGGACAGGCATCTCCGTCTCCATCGGGGTGGCGCCTACCAAGACCCTGGCCAAGCTGGCCAACCGGCTCGCTAAAAACAACAAGCAGCTCTCAGGCTGTATCAGGGTCCTCGCTACGGAAGAGGACCAGCGCCTGGCCCTGCAGCAAACCCGGGTAGACGACCTCTGGGGCGTAGGCAGGGCCTACGCGGTCAAGCTGATCAACTGGGGTATCACCAGCGCCTGGGAGCTGTCCAATATGCCGGAAGAGTGGGCCCATACCAATATGGGGGGCGTCACAGGCGTACGGCTCATCCGGGAGCTGCGGGGACAGCCCAGCATCGAAATGGAGGAAGCGCTGACAGATAAAAAAATGATCGCCACCACCCGCATGTTCGGCCGACCCGTCAGGGATATCCACGAGATCAAGGAAGCAGTGGCCACCTATATCTCCCGGGCCGCTGAAAAGCTCCGGCGCCAGCAAAGCGCAGCCGGCACGGTCAGTGTCTTCATCGTATCCAGGGAACAGGATCACCTGGCGGATTTCCGGCGGGGCGGCACTATCAGCAACTATACTACCCTCCCAAAGGCCACCTCCCTCACCCACGAACTGATCAAAGCCGCCACAGGACTGGTGGACGTACTCTACGAAAGCGGTAAAGAATATAAGAAAGCCGGCGTCATGCTCAGCAGCCTGGTCCCGGACGACGCTATCCAAGGCAACCTCTTCGCGCCTCATGCGGAAAATGAAAACCGTAGCCTCATGCATGCCATCGATAATATTAACTTTAGTATGCGTGACGACAGCGTCAAATTCGGCTCTTCCGGGATGAATAAGCATTGGAAAATGCGGCAGGAGCTCCGGTCCGACAGGTACAGCACCCGGTGGGAAGACCTGAGAAAGGTACAGTAAATCAATCGGTTATAACTTATTTAATCTTTTTTTCAAAAAAATTAAAATATCCGGCCTCCTCATCCGTCTACCCTTATAGCATGAAGGAGCTACTGACGATATCACAGGTTATGAGTCCACCAACGGGAAAAAATATCACGACGGTCATCAGCCAGTTCGGCAAGCGCTTGCTGAGCTTCATCCGCCAGCGTGTATCCAATGACGCGGACGCGGAGGACATCTTACAGGACGTCTGGTATCAATTCACGACCACCGTAGACACAGAACCCATTGAGCAGGTCAGCAGCTGGCTCTTCACTGTAGCACGTAACAAGATCACAGACCGCTACCGCAAAAAGAAACCGGATTCGCTCGACAGCCTCCTGGCACCCAACGATGAGGACGGAGGGCCGGATTTCTCCGACATCCTCTTTGATAAAGGGAACAACCCGGAGACGGTCCACCTGCGCAATCTCTTCTGGAAAACCCTGAGGGAAGCCCTGCAGGAGCTGCCGGAAGAACAGAGGAACGTATTTGTATGGAATGAAATGGGGGATGTTTCTTTCAAAGAGATCGCAGACCACACCGGAGAAAATATCAACACCCTGATATCAAGAAAAAGATACGCCGTGCTCTATCTGCGGGAAAGACTGATGACCTTGTACAACGAAATTATAAATCATTAAAATAAAAAGATCATGAAACGTTTTTGGATGAGAAGGGTCGCTGGTATTATCGTAATGGTTATCGTAGGAATAACCGTTTTCTCAACTATTGTTATGTTATTGTGGAACGCATTGCTGCCTTCCCTCTTTCACTTCCCCGAGATCACCTTCGCCCAGGCCCTGGGATTGCTGATCCTGTCAAAAATATTGTTCGGCGGATTCCGCGGCGGTGGGCCCAAACAGCAATGGAAGAACAAAATGAAACAGCATTGGATGAACATGAATCCCGAGGAAAGGGAGAAATTTACGCAGGAATGGAGCAAACGCTGCGGACCCTTCGGACCCCGCGGCCCCTTCCCGGTGGAAAAAGATACACCCGCTGAAAGCGCCTCGTAACAGGCGCCTCTCTGAAAAAACAACCAACACCTGAAAGATCGTTCATATGTCAGCAAACCTTATATCCAACGCGCTCCCATCCGCCGGCCTGGCCCGGCTGACGAGCTGCCTTTTTCCCGGATACCAGTCCTCCGCCAGCGACTGGACCCTGGAACAACTTAACATCCTTCCTTATCAGCACCTGCTGGAGATCGGTTACGGCCCGGGTAAGACTACCCAGGCTGTAACCAGGAAGCTAAAGACAGGATTCATCGCGGGCATCGATTGCTCCGTCACCATGTACCAGCGTGCCTCCAAAAGGAACAAACGCGCCATCGATCAACAGCTGTTACAGCTGCACGTAGGCAATCTATACGAGCTGCCTTATCCCTCTCATTATTTTAATACCATCTACGGCACCAATTCCCATTTGTCGTGGAAAGATCCGCAGACAGAATTTATGCGCCTGGCCAACATGCTGAGAACCGGCGGACGCCTGGTGATGATCCTGCAGCCAGACTGGTCCCGTCAGGAAAAAACCATCCGCGCAGAAGTGGAAAGACTGGAAGAAGATTACCTCGCAGCCGGATTGACTGATATACGCATACGTTATAAGGATACAGACCCCATAACAGGTATTGCTATCACGGGATATAAAGCCTAGCCAGCGTATATCTATTTCATTATCAGCTAATTACGTTTCTTTACGGAAACTTTAACACTCCTCCGTTAAATCTCCAATACCTTTTTCATTCTTATATACAAGGATGCGAACTGACCTTGAAAAACATCCTGGTAACAATAAAACTTAAGATCATGAAAAAGCTATTTGTACTCACCACGATCCTCGCCGGCACCCTGATTGCCACTTCAGCTTACTCCCAGGTATCTATCCACGTCGGATTCAACCTTCCTGTACGCAGAGTGTATGTTGCACCTCCCCCTCCTCCGGTAGTCTATCAGCAATATCCTGCTCCTGCACCCGTCTACCAGGATGACTATGGATACAATCAGGACAATTGCGCACAGGCGCCCACAACAGTTGTCTATGAGACCGAGTACCCCGGGTATGCTTATTACAACTACCCCGTTTGGAACGGCCACTTCCGTGACCGCGTTTACTACGAACACTATCGCCCTTATTTCAACAGGGACTACAGAGGATACTTCAACCGTGGACGTTTTGACCACGAAAGGTTTGAACGTGAAAGGTACGCACGTGGCGGATACGACCACGACAGAGGCCAGCATCGCGGCTGGGACCGGGACCGTCACGGCCGGTGGTAGAAAAGATATTAAAGCAGAAGCCGTCTCGTTTGAGGCGGCTTCTTTATTTTGTCCCTAATCGTCATCTTTTTTCTCCGCCACCCTTACAAAGGCCGCCCTGCTGGGTACAGGCAGCTTCGCATCCATTCCCTTTATCCCTTTCCAAAGTATTTCATTGAACTCATTATCCGGTATCCGGTCCTCCCGGGTAAGATCAAGGCCCGCAGACTTTTTAGCCATTTCATTCCAGGCAATATTCTTATCGGCGAGATCCACATTCGCAGGCAACGCATGAAAAACAGCCTCATCCGGCTTATCCGAAAAACATCGCCACAAAGGGGTCGCCGCCGCATCATACTGGCTCATCGGTGACAATCCCAGGATCAGCTCCATCGTCCGGAGCACCGAAGTAGTAGAATACATCGTGTGATCCACATAATGACGCTTAACCAATCCTCCTGCTATATACACCGGGCTGCGATGCGCATCCACATGATCGGGGCCATTCTGCGCATCGTCCTCCAGGATGAAAACAACGCTCTCCTTCCAGATAGCGCTTTTGCTGAGATACGCCACAAACTCGCCCACCGCCAGGTCATTGTCGGCAACATGCGCAAAAGGAGTAGGCCGTCCCTTCTTCATTCCTTCCGTATGATCATTGCCCAGCCTTACGGTATTAAAGCGGGGCAATGCCTGCGCAGCAAGCAGGGAATCGAAGTCCCTTTTCCACTGGCTCACCCTCGTCGTATCCCGCACGGTCAGATCCCAGCCTGTATAATAAGGGCAAAAATGCCCTTTCAATGTTTGTATGTTCGGCTTATAATCGTCCGCGAATTCTCCATAGGTCCTGAAAGAGACCCCCGCCCGCTTACAATGATCCCAGATAAATCCTCCCTTGTTGTTGGCTATATCCCTGTTGCCTTCCGAATCATAACGCCCCCCTCTTCCTCCGTAATAAGTAGGCCAGGTCTTTTCCAGGTAGTCATTGGCATAAGCGCCCATGCTCCAGTTATGTCCGTCCGCGCTCACTTCCGCGTCCACATAAAAATTATCCAGCAGCACGAATTCGCGGGCAAGGGCATGCAGATTAGGAGTGATCCGCTCGCCAAATAATACCAGGCTGCTGTCCCCATTGCCTTCCTTCATATCGCCCAATACCTGGTCATACGTGCGGTTTTCTTTAATGACGTAGAAAACATATTTGATAGGAGAGGGATCTCCCACCTTCATCGGCACGGGATTGCCTGGCTGGCCTGCGGCCAGCAATTCTCCTTCCTTGGTATAAGGCGTGTTCTGGTACACCTGCCGGGAATAAACTCCCAGCTGCTGCTCATCCGGCTCGGCAATAATGCTCATGGACCCCTTGAACAACCCCGCTATATACTGTACGGTTCTCACCTTTGCAAGATCGCCTTTCTGATAATTTACCTCCTGCTTTTTGCTCACCGGGCTGGGGCCCTCAGGATTAGCCATGGACAAAAAACCTTTCCCATTCGCCACCCAGATCTTTTTTCCTATCGTCCGGACGGCGGTAGGGTACCATCCCACCGGTATAAAACCTTTGGACTTACATGATCCGGGCTGACTGACATCGAAGACAGCCAGGCAATTGTTATCCGCATTGGCGACGTATAACGTCTTCTCATCCGCGCTTAACGCCAGCGCATTCGTGGTCGATCCGGGCGGAGCACCCGCATAGAGGGCAGCATTCAACGTCTCCAATACTTTCCGCAGCCGCAGATCGATCACCGACACGGAATTGTCATTGGCATTGGCTACAAAAAGCCAGCGGCCATTCTTTGTAAGACAAAGATCATTCGGATTGTCTCCCACAGGGATCTCCCCGGAAAATACCCGGCGCTCCGTATCAAAGATCAATACCTTATCACAGCCCCAGCAGGTGATATAAAGGGTTCGCTTGTCGCGTGAAAGCTTACAGGTATATCCTTCTCCCCCCAACTCCAGCCGTTGCACAATTGCCTTGGAAGAAAGGTCGACGATGTATAACGAATTGTTCTCCCTGGTCACGACGTATAGCAGATGTTTCCGATCGTCGATATCCAGGCCGGCAGGCGAGATCTTCTCCGGCCATTTATTTCCCAGAACGATACTATCCACCAGCATCAGGCGATGGTTGCCAGGGGCCACCGCATATTTCAGGATCCGGTTATCATTGCCTCCCGACGCATACAGGTACCTGTCATCTCCACTGAACTTCAATCCCAGCCAGCTCCGGCGGATGACAATACTGTCAACTACCTTTTCCGCTGCCGCATCTATGAGCTGCAGGGTCTGCGTGCTCTGGCCATTGTTGGTGACAGCCAGCCAGCGTCCCGAAGTGGAAACGGCGATATTCAATGGAAGGTCGCCCAGTGTCAGACTGGCGCCGGCCGGTGTAAGGCTCCAGCCATTGGGTAATAAGATCCTGGAATTGGAGTCTGTCCCCGGCCGCCGGCCCTCCGGCTGCGCCCAAGCCTGGCCTGCCAGCACAACGAACAGGAGAGGTAAAAAAAATTTATTCATACAAAAAGTTTTGAAGCCCTCTCTGCTGACTCCGGCTTTCCTACATCTATCAGCTTCGAACCGCTGTGATCGAAACACCGCACGGCATGCGCCGCGGCCAGGTCAAGGTATACGTCTACCATGGAAAATTTCCCTTCCTGCTTCATCAGCCCAAAGATCGCCGGATCGATCACATGAATACCGCTGAATGCTTTTTCAATCACCGCGCCGGGGTACGATGCATCTCCTGCCCATCTTTCCTGGCCCGTCTTCACATTCCGCCAGCCACGCAGCTGGTCCTGTTCATCGAAAAGGAAATAGCGGGATGTTTCACGGCCCGTCACCGCCAAAGTAGCCAATGGACCGTGCTCAAAATGATCCCGCATCATGGCGCCCAGGTCCAGGTCAGTGAGGATATCCACATTCATGACGAGAAAAGGAGCTTCCTCCAGCCAATGTCTTGCCTTCTTCAACCCTCCTCCCGTCTCCAGCACCTCATCCCTCTCATCGCTGATGGTGATCCTGCTCCCCCAGCCATTGCTGGCGGCCAGCGCATCGGTGATCTGCTCCGCAAAATGGTGGACATTCACCACGACATCCCGGATCCCGTATTGCTGCAGGTATTCAATATTTCGTTGTAAAAGGCTTTTCCCATTCACGGGCGCCAGCGCTTTCGGATGAAGGTCAGTCCATGGTTTAAAACGGGTGCCCAATCCGGCAGCGAAGATCATGGCTTTGGAAATGGGAGTGATGTTCATGAGGGCAAATATAGGAGGTTACTTATGTTTTTATTTGCAGTTACTGTCAAAATTGCCGAAATTTATTGGTGTTCGCCTATTACTTAAACCTTAAACGACCTATGGCTCATCGTCCCCAATCATTTGCCATCTGCCTGTTGTGGATCTTCTCTTTTCGTGCCGCTTCAGGACAATCTATTGTTGACTCGCTAAAGGAAGGGGATACTACTTTCCTATTCAGGGATGATACCTTATTTTCCAACAAAGGATTTAAGATCTTTGTCGGCCAGCACCTCATTGCAGGCAAGGGCTCAGACGAGGAGGGGCGCTACCGCACGATCGGATTTAAATCCGCTTTTGCATTCCCTATTTGGTTTATGAGAGATGCCGAGCTAAACAACAATTTATCCTATCAGAACGACCCTTCATTGCGGGATAGAGACAAAGTCCGGGAATACCTGGATTCGGGTCGGACCTTAATTGTCAGGAAAATTAAATCAGAGAGCAGAAAAAAGAAATGGCATTATTATCTTGTTTTCCTATCTGATGACGCCCGCTCTTTTTCCATGAAATACAGATGTGACATCACAACGGCCTTGCGACGGAAAGAGATTTTGCTTGAATAAGGGATACAATATTGTAACAAGCCCCTTTAAAGCACTATATTCTGCACCAGCACGCTCTTCTCCGGGTAGTCCGTATTGAAATGAAGACCCCGGCTCTCCTTGCGGAAAGAAGCTTCCTTAACAATAAGATAACCCACGGTGATCAGGTTCCTTACTTCACACAATTGAGGCGAGACTGCGGTGGTCTCATAAAGGGATTCAATCTCTTCATGCAGCAGGTCCAGTCTTTTCATAGCCCGCTGGAGGCGCATATTGGTCCGAACAATACCCACATAATCGCTCATCAGGAGCTGCAGCTCTTTCAGGCTTTGGGTAATAAGGATCATTTCACCCGGCTCCATCGTCCCTTCCGCATTCCAGTCCGGGATGCTTTCTTTAAAGTCAATGCCCTCCGCTTTTTCCACTGTGTCCAGGTAGCAACGATGGGCGAATACCAGCGCCTCCAGCAGTGAGTTGCTGGCCAGGCGGTTGGATCCGTGCAGCCCCGTGGAAGAACATTCCCCGCATGCATACAGGTTCCCGATGGAAGTCCGCCCCCACTCATCCACCTTGATACCCCCGCAGCTGTAATGCGCGGCAGGCGCCACCGGTATCAGCTGCTGCGCAACGTCGATGCCGATGGATTTACATTTTTGATAAATATTCGGAAAATGCTCTACGAATTTCTCCTGGTCCATATGACGGCAATCCAGGTAAACATGTTCGGTACCCGCTTTCTTCATCTCGCTGTCGATCGCCCTTGCCACAATGTCGCGGGGCGCCAGGTCCTTCCGCGGATCATAATGCTCCATGAACGCCTGTTCCCCGTTGTTCCGCAGGATCCCGCCATCGCCACGGACAGCTTCCGTGATGAGGAAAGAAGGACTGATGCCCGGCTCATACAAGGCTGTAGGGTGGAACTGGATGAACTCCATATTCTCGATACGCCCCTTGGCGCGATACACCATCGCCACGCCGTCACCCGTCGCTATTTTCGGGTTGGTGGTCGTACGATAGGCCTGGCCGTTGCCGCCCGTCGCCAGTAAAGTAATGCGGGATAAGATCTTTACGATCTTATTGGTATGCTGATCCAGCGCATATACGCCATAGCATTCTATATCAGGTGTGGATTTCGTAACAAGATAGCCCAGGTGGTGCTGGGTGATCAGGTCCAGGACGAACCAATGCTTGATGATGGTGATATTGGATTGCTTGCCCACCGCTTCCAGCAGCGCCCGCTCGATCTCTTTACCCGTAACATCCTTATGATGCAGGATACGGAATTCCGAATGTCCCCCTTCCTTCCCCAGCTTGAAGTCTCCGTCGGGATCCTTGTCAAAGCGGGTGCCCCAATCGATGATCTCCTGTATACGCTCAGGGCCTTCCGTCACGACGATCTCCACTGTATGAGGATTACAGAGGCCATCCCCGGCTATCAACGTATCCTGTATATGTTTGTCGAAACTGTCATTCTCCAGATCCGTCACACCTGCAATCCCGCCCTGCGCATATTTGGTATTGGTCTCATCCGCTCTTGTCTTTGTAATGACAAGGATCTTCTTGTCGGGATGCGCCTGTGCTACTTTCATCGCATAGCTCAGGCCTGCTATACCGGAGCCTATCACCAGGAAATCTGTCTTGATCATAATGGCGTCAAAGTTAGGGCATGATCCCCATTTGCAGCTCAACTATTTGCCCTCCGCCGCCGGCTCATGCAGCGGCGCCATTGCCTTCTCCGCAGCAGCATCTTCCAGGAACAGATCCCCCTTGATGATCTTGCCGAAAGTCTGTACCAGGAGGAATAGGATGACAAAGCTTGACAAGGTCAGCAGCACCCCGGCAATCATTTTAAACACCCATGCATCATTGAACTCCGTATGGTGAAATGCTGCTGCCGTGATCGCCGCTAACGGGAAGCTCACCGACCACCAGCTCACCCGGAAAGGACAGCATTTTGGCAGTAAAAAGATCTTACTTCCTAACAACAGCAGCAAAAAAAGGTCGAAATAGAAAAAGATACTGGCAAAGATGTCCTGCCGTTCCGGGAACCCCGCAGCGTCCGAAGATGCCAGCGCAAAGGTTCCCACGAGGATCAGTAAGGTAGGCTGTACCGCCCCGGGCATCGCCGGCTGGAAGAATAGTCTTGATATAACGATCGTAGTTAGGATGATGGCAAATAAGATCCCGATGCCATAAAAGAAAAGACATATTTCATTGACACCTCTGATAGGAAGGTGGATCCCCGCGATAGGGACATTCAACGTGCCTGCAACAGGCAGGACCCACGCCGGCAAAGCATTACCCGGATCCTGCCGGTTGTCCAGCCATTTCCGCATCACCATCCAGGCGAACAGGAACATCAGGATAGCCGCAATTCCCCAGACCCATTCGGCCAATAGAAGGTCATACTGACGAAGAATGCCGGGGATCAGGAGGAGAGAGATAGGAATGGTTGCAAAAAAACAAACAGACACAGGATGGTTGAACTCCGCCTTTACAAATTGGGGATACCGCTTTATCTTGACCAGGTAGGCCACGGCAAGAACAAGAAATAATACGATGGCTACCACACCGATGGCCTCATTGATCCACAAAGGCGCCCCCCAGGTCCGCGCAGCCTGCTTCCAGCAGACGCTTAACCCCGCCAATGCCATGATTGCGCCAAACAGGCTGGCCGGGAGAAACTTGAAAAAAGACGATCTGGTAGCCCCTTGTCCCATACCCCTAAAACTATGCAACACACCGCATGCAGGTAATTGTCAGATCAGGGCAACTGTGGTATTTATTATGGGGATCAGTACTCTATACTGTAGCCGAACTGCTCCGGATGTTCGAACACATCTATTAGGTTGTATTTGATCGTCACCGTCTTCTTGTCTTCCGAAAGCTTGGCCAGCGGATTGTCCACTTTCTTAGCCGGGCGGGGCAGCGAGATCGTGGTAGTATACAATATTTCCATGCCCATCTGGGCAGCCTGCTTCATCTGGGATAGCTGAGGATCGTTGGTCAGCGCCTTCCATTTGTCCTGGTTCAGCTTCTTGCTGATAGCGCCATCCTTACAGGTGATATCGTAGATGCCGTTGAACTGGTTGATATCCGGACTGGAAGCACCCTGCATATTCATATCCTGTCCCCCCAATCCGCCCAGGAGGTTGGTATTACCCAGTGATCCATCGCTCAGCGTCTTATACAGATCCTGTAGCTGGCCATAGCTGTTAAAAGGGAATTGCATATGGGTCTTGAAAACCTTTTGGTCCAGGTCGACATTGAGGTGCATCGTGCCATTGCGCAGAATGGCTTTCTTGGTGGATCTGAGGGATTTCACCGTATCCACGATATCCTTCATAAGGATTGTGGTGTCCATTTTAGTGATCCCCTTTTTAGCCAGCTCGTCCTTGCCCATATACTCCTGGAGCATCGCTATCGCCTGGCTCATATCCATGTCCATCACCATCTGACCGCTGCCATCATTCTTAATATTCACCTTCTCGTCAATGTCCAGGCAGCCGGCCATCAAAAACACAAAGGATAAGGGGAAAAGATACTTCAGGAATTTCATCGATTATATTGTTAATGTGAGCAATTTACTTTTTTACTGAACGCTGACCTTATACCGGGCCGTAAATATTTGTGAATGTCCCGGCTGCAGCAAGGTAAGACCCATTTTATTATTGAAGCAGTCCGGTGCACCGCTGAGGTTCTCGACAGCGATGCTCTGCCGGGTGGCAGGCGTGTAGATCTGCAGGTAAGGATAGCTGGCGTCCGGAAAAAAAGAGACGCGGAGCCCATTTGCCGGGTTGAACAGCTCACAGACAGGGCTCACGATCTCCTGTTTCAGGGTAAAACAATTATCCAGGAAAGTGTCCCCCAGCAGCCGGGGACTATCGAATGCATCGTATTGCAGCAATTTGCCGGTAGGCACCAGGCGCTGATCGAACTCCACAATGGCCGACGCATGAAATTGCACCTGCCAGTCGTCGACCTTGCCGCCCAGCTGAAAATAAGGATGCCAGCCATCGGCAATCGGGATGACCCGGTCGTCCAGATTAGTCACCGTCGTCACCACTTCCAGCAGGCTGCCCGGATGTAATATATAGCGGACACCACAGACATAGTCGAAAGGATAGCCTTCATCCTCTTTATTGAAGCGGTATTCCATCGTCAGCGTGGCGGAAGACTCGTCCGTAGCCTCCTCCAGGACAACAAAGGCTTTATTGAACAGGAGACCATGAATGGCATTGCCGTCATTGAACAGTTTATGCAGCCGGTACTCCTGCCCTTCAAAAGTATACCTGCCTGCATTCAGCCGGCAAGGAAAGGGGGAAAGCTTGGGACTTTTGAAGGACATGCCAATCTCTTTCTCCAGCTGGGCCTTGTCATGATAATTATCGATCACATTGAAAAGGCCGGCCGAAGCGGCCAACCGGACCCTAAAAGCATGCAGGGAAGCGCCATGATCAGGCAACAGGGCTACTTCTGTAGCCGTAGCCTCATCCTTAAGGACCACAAGGTGCAGACCATTCTCTTCCAGATGACGGATGGAAAAACTCATAGTATCTGCAATATATGGCCTCTTAATCAATCCTAATCCATCCTACTCAAAAAATGACATTACTTCTCCGCCACTGAGATACAGTTCTTTCCACTCCTGCGCTTTTTGGTCATCAAAGACCCCAAATGTCCTGAGGATCTCATAAGCAAACTCTATGACCGCCACCCCGTTGGCAGTGATAATACCACCCGCGTTGACACATGGCATCGCCTGGTAGAGGTGCTCCCCGGTATAATCGGGACAATAATGCTTCAAAAAGCCGGGGAAATTACTGGTATGCGGGATATGATCCAGCAAACCCAGGTCGCCCAGGGCCAGGGTAGCGCCGCAGATGGCGGCAATGGGTCTCTTGCCGACAGTAGCTTTTATCAACGGGAAGATCTCCAGGTTATCCCCCTCTTTCCACTTCTCCCCGCCCGGCAATAAAAGGAAGTCGAAATCCTCCGGTTCCATCATCTTAAGGCTGGTATGCGGCATCACCCGCATCCCGCTCATCGAAGTCACCGGCTGGCCATTGGTGGAAAAGGTCTCGATGGCAAATTCAGTCCCCTTCCTGCCCAGCCAGGCCGTCGTAAGGGCGATCTCCTGGTCGGCAAAGCCGTCAAAAATGAATACGGCACAAGTTTTTTTCTTGCATTTGTTGATGATCGTTCCCATAAAAAAGGTTTTAATAGATCTGGTTAAAGGGCGCCCATCCGGGCCTCCCTGGTGTTGTTCTCCGGTGCGTTAAAAGCAATATGAAGGTATGCCTCTACATGTATATCCTTCGTATTCAGCTTCTTCTCTCCGGCACGCGCAACCATCTGCTGATATATTTCAGCGAGTTGCTTCGCGGTCTCTTCTTTATGATTTTGCATGGTTTCTTTGTTTCTACAAAGAAACGCCAGCGAAGTGACAGCCCTATGTCAGTAGCTGCCATACCTGGCAATTAATCTTTCTGCCAGTTCTTTCATAAGGTTTTTTAGGGAGGAGGGGGATTCCACCGTGGCACAACCGGCATAAGTGAGCAGCCAGTGCCCGAAATAATGGACGGAAGAGGTCATGAACTTCATACGAACGGTTTCTCCCAGGTCTTCCTCGGACACAAACCCGTTGAGGTATTTCTGTTCCCGCAAATATTTTACCACATGTTTGTCAAACTGGATGACGACCTCCTCGACGGAATGGTCGGTGGTCAGCTCGCGCATGTACTCATGTACGGAAGGATGGGACGAGGCGTCGAAAATTTCATCCAGTGCAACGACCTTCAGCATCCGGCTCAGCCGGAAATCCCGCAAGCCTTTACGCAGACGGCACCAGCCGATCAGATGCCAGGCGGTAGAATAATACAGCAGCCCGATGGGCTCCACCTGCCGCCGGGTAGTCTCTTCCTTGCCGGAAGAGTGATATTGCAGATCGATGACCCTTTTCTGCACGGCCGCCTGCTGCAGTACGGACAGGTATTGATGAGAAGTCTCGCTGACAGGCGTTGAGCGCGTAATTACGGCAATATGATCGGTAAGATCTTCTACATAATCCTTGTCGGTACCCCGTAATACGGCCTTTATCTTAAACAAAGCCGCGCTGAAATGTTTTTGGGCGGCTTCATCTGCAAACCGCTCGGCCAGCTTTGAACCCAGCAACAGGGCGCTTGCCTCTTCCCGGCTGAACATGACAGGAGGAAGACGATAGCCTTCCATAATGGTATAGCCGGTCCCCGCTTCTCCAATGACAGGCACGCCGGACTCGTCCAGCGCCTTCACGTCCCGGTACACCGTCCGCAGGCTGATATTGAAGCGGTCGGCCATCTCCTGCGCCGTTACCAGCCTTTTACTCTGCAGATGCGTCAGGATAGCATGGAGTCGGTCGATCCGGTTCATGGAGCCATCCTCCCTTCGCTGACCACCGGCTCCGGCTCGATCCAGGCGTCACTTTCCTTTAATAAATTGATCAGCTCCTGCACCGCAATGGCGCTGTCCACTCCCCGCTTGACCACCTCTTTGCCCTTATATAGCGTGATCTTGCCGGGTCCGCTGCCTACATATCCAAAATCGGCATCGGCCATTTCGCCCGGGCCATTTACAATGCATCCCATGATGGCGATCTTCACGCCTTTGAGATGATGGGTGACGCTCCTGATCCTGGCCGTCGTCTCCTGCAGGTCGAACAAAGTACGTCCACAGGATGGACAGGAGATATATTCCGTCTTGGATATCCGGGTCCGTGTTGCCTGTAAAATGGAAAAAGAAGTATTGTTGATGAACTGGTGATTGTTCCTTGTCTCCAGGTAGGTGCGCCCGCTGACCCTGTTATTGACGATCCTTTTCGGATCATTCATCAGCCAGATGCCGTCCCCCATGCCTTCCAGGAAAAGAGCGCCCGCCTCCGTGGAGAAATGGATCAGCTGCTCGTCGATAGTGCTGTCCGAACTCTCAACGGCAAGGATCAGCGGACAGTCAATACCCCTGCTCATCAGCTCGATGATCAGCCGGCGGACAGAGAGCATGGGCTGCGGATGGCTGGACCAGCAGCATAGTACCGCCGTCTCATCGGAACGGATGGCTTCCAGCATATCTGACACCGCACTATCAGCCGCATCTATGGAAATGAAATTCACCAGGCTCGATCGCTCTGTAGTAAGCATATATTCCTTTCCCTGGTACAGCGGCAGGTAATGTATCCTGTCCGTCTGCATCCAGGCAGCATGATCGCAGATGACCCGCAGGGTCCCGGGAAGATCGAACCCTATCAGCTTTTTGCCCGTATATAAATAATCCGCCGCCGCATCGCCGATGTTCCATTTGTCACTAATGGCATCATAGCTATAGCCCACAGCTTTCAGATCCGCCCGATCAACGCTCGCAGCCTGCATGAAGTCCGCGACGACGACAGGCACGTGATGATCGCCGATATTCGCGACAGCCTTCGTTGCACGCCGCCGGTATTCAAAAGGAGAATAAGGGAGCATGCCCACAGAAGGCATCGCCGGCGCATCCGCTGCAGCACGACGCTCATCTTCATATCTTTTCACCAGGTCCTTGCACACGGGTATCTCGAACTCCGGGTCTTCCGTCAGGGAAACACGAATGGTATCCCCGATGCCATCTTCCAGCAAAGTACCGATACCGATGGCCGACTTGATCCGTCCATCCTCGCCGTCCCCGGCCTCAGTTACTCCCAGGTGCAGCGGATAACAGGCGCCGAATTCATCTTCCATCGTCCGGATCAGGAGGCGATAAGCTTGCACCATCACCAGCGGGTTGCTGGACTTCATGCTGAGGATGATGTTGTGATAGCGCTCATCCCTTGCCACCCGGAGGAACTCCATAGCGCTTTCCACCATGCCCATGGGCGTGTCTCCATATCGGCTCATGATCCTATCGCTCAAAGAGCCATGGTTCGTCCCGATACGCATGGCCGTGCCGTATTCCTTACAGATCTTTACCAGCGGCGTAAAACGCTCCCGGATCCTGTCGATCTCTTCATTATATTCCGTGTCGGTGTATTCAATGAACTCGAATTTCTTTTTGTCGATGTAATTTCCCGGATTGACCCGGACCTTTTCCACGATGCGGGCGGCTATCTCCGCCGCATTGGGCGTAAAATGAATATCCGCCACCAGCGGTGTATTGTACCCTCTTCTGCGCAGCTCGTTTTTGATGTTGAGCAGGTTCTCCGCCTCCTTTTTCGAAGGGGCAGTGATCCGCACCAGCTCGGCCCCGGCTTCGATGCAACGGATGGATTGCTCCACAGTGGCCAACGTGTCCATCGTGTCGGTGGTAGTCATCGTCTGTATCCGGATAGGATGAAAATTGCCCAGCAGCAGGTCGCCGATCTTTACTTCAAGGGTCTTCAGCCGCCGGTATTCAGTAAGGGATTGACAGTATTGTTGCATAGATGATGTAAAGTTAGCACACAGAACCCTCCCAGACAATTACCTTTACGCTACCAGTCCTTTTCCGGCTGGTTGAGGGCTTTCGCCTTATTCTGGTTCATTTTGTCCTGGATATCTTTCTCTTTTTGCTGCAGGGTCTTCAGATATTGCTCCACCTGCTGTTTGTTGAGCCGGCTGGGCTGCTGCTTGGGCTGCTGGGGCTGCTGCTCCTTATTTTCCTCTTTCTTGTCCTTTTGCTCTTTCTTTTGCTGCTGCTCCTTTTTCTCTTTTTCCTGCTGGGATTGTTGTTGCTGCCTCATCTGCTGAAGGGCTTTTTGCAGGTTTTCCCGGGCATCTTCGTCAGTAGCATCCAGCTTCAGCGCGTTCTTCCAGGCATCGATGCTTTCCTGGAGCTTTTGCTGCTTCACAAGGGCTACTCCTTTGTTGTACAACCCTTTCTCCTGCATAGCCTTGTCGGTGGTATGTTCCACGCTGGCGCCGTATGAATTGGCCGCGTCATTGTAGTTGTTCTTGCGGAACTGGGCATTTCCCAGGTTATAATTGGCGGTAGCGTTCGCAGGCGCTTTTTTGACGGCTTCCTCGTATTGCTTCAGGGACTGATCCAGCTGCTTCTGCTTATAGTACCTGTTACCGCTGCGGATCAGCGCATTTTCCTTTTGTGCAGATGAAGAAAGGGAGCAGCTGACGAACAGTACCACCGTACTTACGGCAAGACGCAGCTTTTGCCGGCGGCGTTCCGGAAGGAAATATTCGGCCATCAGCAATACCAGTGCAATACCCAGGAACCACTGAAAATAGCTGATATAATCGATAAAGGCCGCGTCGTTGAGGGATTTCTGTTCAACGCTATTCAGCTGCTGGGTCATCGTGATCAGCACATCATCCAAATTATCCATCCTGATATACCGTCCATTGGTTGCGTCAGCCAGCTGTTGCAGCTCGGCTTCATTGAGCTTGGAGATCACCGTATTGCCCTGATCGTCCTTTTTCAGCTCGTTGGTGGCAGGGTCAACAATAGGCGAGCCGTCCGGCGAGCCAATACCAACGGTATTGATCATCACGCCATTGCTGGCCAGCTGCTTTGCAACCTTCATTGCTTCCGGATCATGATCTTCTCCATCCGACAGCAGGATGATGGCCTTGTATTTTCTTTCTTTACTGTTGAAGGAGGTATTGGCCATCTTCAGGGCCTCGCCGATCACCGTTCCCTGCGTCGGAACTACGTCTGGGGAAGCACTCTGTATATACATATGGGCGGCGCCATGGTCGGTGGTAAGCGGCATCTGCAGATAGGCCCTGCCCGCAAAGATCACCAGGCCGATACGATCATTCTCTAACTTATCCGTCAGCCGGGTCAGCAGCTGCTTGGCCCTTTCCAGGCGGCTCGGCTTGATATCACGGGCCAGCATGCTCCTACTGACGTCCAATACCAGCATCACGTCCACCCCCCGGCGGTTCACGTTCTGCATTGCGCCCGGCCTTTGAAAATTGGCAGCCCCCAAAATGACAGCAATAAGGGCCAGTAATACCAGCCCGGCCTTTATCCCGAATCGGATCGGTGAAAAGTTCTTTACCAGCTGTCCCACCAGCGCAGGGTCGCCGATCCGGGCCTTCGTCTTTTTCTTCCACAGCAGGAACGTGTACAGCAACAGCCCCAGCAAGGGAAGTGAGCCCAGACCGAACAGATATTCAATATGTTGCCATTTCAACATAGGTATGCAATTTAAGCAACTTAGCGGTTGGGAAAATGCAAAAAGTTAGCCAATTCAACAAATGAACTAATGATTGTCCGGCCAAATATCCAGGAGGTCTTGCTCGTGCGCAGATGGTTGATCCCTAATGATATCCTCCAGTACCCGGGCCCTTTCTGATCTTCTGTTTCGCCAAAGGAACACGAACACGATGCCACCTGTGAGGACGACTATGACAAATATGATATAGCCCATCATAAAAAGACCCTTTTCAGAAAGATAAGCGATTATTTTTTTCCCTGAAAGAACCCCATTTTTTTGAGAACTTGGCGAAGGACTCCCAACCCTTTGTTTTTCAACCCATTACCATCACCAACCGCATCCACGTTCAAAACGAAGAAATAAGCATGTTTATTCTCCTCCACCCATCCCACTATCCAGGCAAAGGCATGCCCGTCCTTTCGGACGCCCACCCCGGTCTTATAGCTCAGCTGATAGTTGGAATTGCTTTCCATCAGCATCATTTGCCGAACGATCTTCTGCGGACGTGCATAGAAAGGCAGCTGGTCGAAATAAAGCCGCTTCACCAGGCCTAACTGTTCATCGGAGGTGATGGTCAGGTGATTATCCAGCCAAAAAGTATCTACTGCATTACCCATGCTCTTATTGCCATAGCCAAGCGAGTCCACCCACTTTTTCAAACTATCCTTGCCGATGCGCCGGGCCAGTTCCTGGAAAGGCTTCGTACAGGAGTTACGGAAAGCGTCCTGAATCTCCCCATTCCCACGGCAGATATCGGCTTCCGTTGCCAGATTACTCCGCAGCCGGCTGCGGTCGAACTCCTTTTCCCCGATCAGCATATGCTCGTCATTTACCACCCCTGTCTGTACCCCCACCAACGATTGGACGATATCAAAGGTCCCCGCCGGCAGATAAGCACTATCCCGGAAACGGGACAGGTTGTAGATGGTAAAATGCCCTTGCCCATTGTCAAACATTCCAAAACTACCGGAGACCCCCGCAGCATCGAAATATTGTTTCAGGCTATCATCTTCCGTTACATTGTTCTGGGAACAGGACGACATCAGAAAAGCGAGGGCCAGGATGGAAAATAAAGTTTTCAACTATGTGGAATTTGCGCGAAATTACTAATTTCAATGACGCCAAACTATTGTCAACATGCGGCATGTTAAACTATTCAGGACCTTATTGTTCTTCGTCCTGTTCGGCACCTCCTCATTCGGCCAGGGTATGGACATATGCCCGGTGGATAATAATCCCAGACTTACTATGGAGGAAGGCGCCTGGCTTAATAAAAATATTAAACCCGACAGTTTCAGTTTTGACGGCAAATATGTCGGCTTTGTTGAATTGACGTCCGGGGGTTATTGGGGCATTGGAAAATGGACATTCCCGTTGACAAAAAAGACTTTTTTCAGGATGGGGCTGAACGATCGCCTTTATCAGCTATATATTTTGAGCGCTGAAGAAAAAAAGCAAACCAATGGTCTTGATGCCGTCCTGGTCGTAGCAAGCAGGAAGATAAAAGGGAAAATGCGAAGGCTTAAAAGAGCTGCTGCAATTGAATTTGCCCGCAACGGGTTCCCTCAGATCCCCGCCGATGCAGGCGTCAACAATGGCCCGCTGCTGAACAAAGCAAATGCTGATTTTTTCAATGAACTATATAAATATGACAACTACTTCACCTCTCCATTTGATTTTTCGGGTAAAAAGGTGGCGATATTTCAACAAAACTACAGCGATCGCCCAATAAAAGTCGAACAGAGAAGTATTTCAGAATATCTTGACAGGGTGAAAAAGCAATTGGATGAATCAGGGTTTTGCCATACCGAGTTTACTTATCTTTTGACCGACCAACAAAAGAAGGAATCGGGAGGGTATGATGTTATCATACTATATCGTGATAAGATGGGTGTACCGCTTGATCTGCTTATAAAGAAATTAAGTACAGCCGGAATTTAGCTACTCCTTCGGCAGATTATATTTCTTTATCAGCTTCAGCAGCACCCCATTCGTCCAGCCAAAACCATCCTGCCCCCCATACTCGCCGCCGCCGGCCTCTTTATTGATGTCTTCCACATTGTATTTTTCCATCAATTTGCCCGTTTCTTTAAACACTTTCACATTCAGCTTTACCCAACGCCCCGCGATCTCCGCCGCCAGATCCTTCTGGCCGCAGCGGTCCAGTCCCCAGATCACCATCCATTCCAGCGGAGCCCAGCCATTCGGCGCGTCCCATTGTTCACCCGTATTGAATGCAGTAGTAACAATGCCCCCCGGTTTCAGCAGCTTCAGCCGGATGACATTTGCGACCTTCGTACCCAGGAAACTCATATAATCCGGGTGTTCATTGATAAAACAAAAAGGATACATTCCGGCCGGGTTGATATGATTGCTTTGCTTTTTTGTCCTCCAGTTATAATCGGTGTAGAAGGTCCGTAGCTTGTTCCAGCAGTACTTGTCGATCAGCTCACCCCTTCTGATCGCCTTGCGGCGATAGATGCCTGCGGTGGAATCATCCTTGTTCATCAGCCTGGCTTTGGCAATGGATAGCTCCAGGTGGTACAGCAGCGCATTGAGATCGGGAGGCACCATATCCGTCGTCCGTATCGTCACAAGATTTTTTCCGTCAGCAAACCAGCGGCTGCTGAAATCGATACCGCTCTCCGCACCTGCACGCAGATGGTGATACATCTCTGTTTTGTCCCTGCCCGACCGCTGTGCCGTCAGTACATCCTCCCTCCAGCTTTCCTGGCGTGCGGTGGTGGCATCGTCCCAATAGCGATTCAGTATATCTCCCCCTTTCAGTCTTACCACCCTCCGGTATGCCTGCCCCGGCTTCAGCTTATCACTCCCATCCATCCAGAACTGGTACTCCTTTTCCATAGCGGGGAGAAATTCCTGGTAGACGCTGTCGCCTTTGATCTCCGCCAGCAATTCCACCATAACGGAAAAGAAAGGGGGCTGTGAACGGCCCAAATAATAGGTCCTGTTGCCATTGGGTATATGCCCGTAATGCTCGATCAGGTAAGCAAAGTTCCTGATCATATCGCCGATGATCTCCGTTTCGCCGCTTTCTTTCAACCCCAGCATGGTGAAATAGCTATCCCAGTAGTAGACCTCACGGAATCGGCCCCCCGGTACAATATAAGAATAAGGCAAAGGCAAAAGCGAGCTGCCTTCCACCACCTTGTCCGGCGTCCTTTTCAACACGGCCCATAGGTTCCTGATATGGGTTACCACATCGTCAGTAGCGTTGGTCTTGTAATTGTCGGTGGGGTTCACCGGGAGTTCGAAATTGTCCTGCACGAATTTCTTCAGATCAAAACCCGTAGTACCTTTGCTTGTTTCATAATCCGCTACGATGTCCGCCGGCTTGCGTTTGGGAATACAATCCACAAAGGTCTTCCCATCAGCAAATACTTTGTTCATCTGTACGTCCACGAATAGTTTCCCGTAGATCTTGTCGGGAGACGTAGTAACAATAGGCTGCGCAAACAACGACAGGTAACATAGGAACAGGAGGAGTAAGCTGACGGTTCTTTTACTCACATTATTATACGTCTTTTCAACGGAGTTCGTGAAATGAGGATTTGACAACGTCAAATCGAATTCGACAATTCCTTTGGAAATAAATTGTGACGTTGTCAATACTTCGTATTTCATGTTCATATTCCACAGTTGATGTACAGTAAACCTACGCCAAAATGGGGAATATGCAAAGTGCAGCATCCGTCCCGCCAAATACCATGCAGACCGGGTGAAAAAACAAAACCCCGCGAGGAATCGCAGGGTTTTAACTTTTGCTTATGATCCAATTAAAAAACTTTATTCAGCACCGTCGTTCTGTGCATGTTGAACGGCGTAATTACCTACTTTTTGCCCCACGTCAAATCCCACTTCACAATCCACCTTGTAATGAATGCCTCCAATAAGCCGTGAATGTGCGGCCTCCTGTGCCATCGACATATACGCAGAAGCCCGTTCCGGAACAATATGCCCCAGAATGGTCGCTGCCGCCGCACTGAACATGGAATGGCCCGATACATACGATGGGAAATTCGGCACGCCGGTCAATGTCTTGATCTCGCCGTTCAATTGTGAAGGACGGGGATTGAAATAAAAATATTTGATGTCCCAGCAGACGACGCCGGCATCCATCTCTGCGCAATTCAGCAGGGCAAGATTACGTGCCCATCTTACTTCGCTGTAGTTCTTCTTGATAAAATCTTCGGCGGCGATGGCATTCCAATGACCGGGAGGCGTGGAAGTTCCCACGCCGTCAGCCCAGAATTGTACGATCCGCATCTGTTCACGGGTAGGTTTTTTAACATACCCATACACTTCTGCCGTGGCTGATTTCATCTCCTCGCTGCTGGTGGACGGAGGAGGTCCGGGACGGAGAGAGACCATCGTAGCCGAGTCGAATAAAAAGCATTTCACTTTGCCGAACAACGGCAGCATCGGAGGGCGCGCCGGTGTTTCCAGGCTCAGCCAGGGTGTTTGGTTCTTGGCTTCCGTCTGTGTGACGAAATTGAGCCAGTCGACCTTGGTCCCAACTGCCTTGCCCGCATTGTCACCCCGGGCACGGGTGATGAACATTTGCGCCACCTGGCGGCCCAGCGCTTCCCCTGCGGTGATATCGCTGCGGGTAGCAGCGCCCGACATGATCGCAGCCAATTCCGCTTCCTGCAGCTTCTGCTGGATAGTGCCGATCTCCCCCGGGAACAGCAGCTTCATCATCTCCGCCGTCACGCCGGCCAGCACCGCTGCTTCGGAAGGGTAGGAAGGCAGCGTTGTCTTGGTAACATAGGTCTTTATCGTGGAATCCACCTTGTAAGGCGCCGGCCTGTTATAGAGCTTTTTATAATACCAGCAAGCGACCAGGGCATCATACTGGGCCGCGCTGACATAGGCATAGGCCCTCCCCGCATAGGGTGGGTTGGAAAATGGAAAAAAAGGATAGGCAAAAGGGTTAGCCGCGCTGGGAATGGGGTAAGTGGTATCCGAATTCTGGTAAGGCGGAAGGTTATATTTTGCCACCAGTCCCCGCATGACCTCGTTCCACCGCAGGACCCCGCCGGCGCTCCAGTACTTTATCGCAGCTTCCTGGGTGCTTGTCATAGTCTTCTGGTATCCCTTTAGCTCCAGCATATCGGCCGCATAGCCCGTCGAATTCGTCGCCGCCGGGGCCGCCACGGCAAAAGAATCGGGACGGGAAAGCAATATGGTCTTCCAGGCGCCGGCATTCACGTCCTGGTCGGCAGGGTTCAGCGCTGGCAGATCGGCTGTCCTGTTCGAGACATCCTTGTTGCAGGCCGCTGTTGTCAGCAGAACAGCAAGCGCGGGGAGAAATATCTTGTTACGCATAATCATTTCTTTTTCTTTTTAGACGAGAAATCCAGGATATAAAAAACACCGGCATCGTAGGAAGTAGCCTGCCCGACATTTCGTCCGGCCACCGTGTAGCTGCCGCCACCTGTCAGGGAAAGACCATTCACCTGCTTGATATTATATTTAAAATGAGCGCCCACCATGGTAGCATTCATCTTATTGCTGGGGAAGGGCATATCGTTCTTCCGAATGTCGAATCCGCCGATCGTGGTCATTTTTGTGGCCACCCCTTCAATGATCCAGCGCTCACTGCGATAGCCCGCCCTGAAATTGAAGAGCATCATGTTCGGCATCTCCACCTCATTGGTAAAATGCATTTCCGTCGTGTAGTAAGAAGGTCTGTCGATCCTGATATTGTCCCGCCAGGTATAAGAGCCCGACAGGGTGGCAAAGAACTTCCCCAGCTGATAATCTACCATCAGCCTGCCCGAGAGCGTCTTGCTGTGCAATCCGATGGCCAGGGGAAGGTAGTCGGCGATATAATTCGTCAGGGGAACAGAGCCGCCACCCAGCGCATACAGGGACAGCACACCATTGCCGATGTTCTGTTCCACCGCCAGCCATTTCAACCAAAGGGTAAGGTCCTGGACACCATGCTGGTCATGCAAGGTGCCCGCCGTAACGTGCGTCGATACATACGGAGCATTGATCAATATGTTGAATTTCTTGCTGACGCCATAAGTGCCCATCAACCCGATCATCCGGGTGGACATGGTCCCGATATTCAGGTTTTTACGCTTGAACGTGCTTTCCCAATAATGGTCCCAGCTGCTGTGCATATAGGTAGCGCCGATACAAAAATTATTCTTCGTCATCATGATGGCGTCCTCGTCGGTCTGGGCGCTTGCGCCCGGCGCATAGAAGACCAGTATGGTCAGGATCACCAGGCAGCATTTTATAAGATGTCTCCACTTCATACTAATTGGCAGTTTTGGTTTTAATTGAATTAAAGCAAAAGGGTCGCCCTGTTACAGCTTGAAACTGACGCCGAGATTGATCACATAGTCGGCAAATGCGGCATCTCCCTGTACATGTTTTGCATAGGTGACGGAATTTTCCTTGTCCGTATTGCTTTGGGTCCGGTTACGTACAAAAGCCACGGGAACGGACAGGTATAGGCTGGCAGACCTCATCCTGTAGGTAAGCCCCGGCTCGGCCGACCAGATATAGCCGGGACGGCGGAAATCCCCGCTGCCGCCGACGAGGTCGTTCACCGGTATCCCTTCCAGCTTTGCGCCGGCAGCAAAGGTCAGCCCATTGATGGTGGGGATATTATAGTTAAATCCGGCACGGAGCATGTACTGATCGGGAACGCTGCAGATAGCTTCGTTGGCCAGCACAGGCGTCAGCGTCTCACGATAGGTACGGGCGCCATTCTGTTCCCGCGGATTGATCAGGTAATAAGCATTGCCATACACGCCGAAGCTGCGCGAGAAATTATAATACGCGTTCAGCTCAGTCGTAAAGCCCGTGCCGCCATCGCCCAGCTGGATGGATTGATCCACAGTTCGCAGTTCCTTCGTGCCTCCGGGCCCGACATTATACCAATAGTCCTTGTAATTGTAGTCCCCTGTTGGCAGCTTGATACCCAGGCCAAGCTGAATGTTCCCCTTCGTGCTTATTTTAGGGTTCAGCATCCAGCGGTAGACGGCCAACCGGATGTCGCCGATCCCGAAAGAATGGGTGCTATGCCGCTGATTGTAATTATTCACACCGTTCACCAGCCCATGCTCGTACAGGGACGAGCGGGCATTGGACAAAATGGGCACATCCAGCATAAACGACCACCTGTCATTAACGATCCTGGTCAGCGACAGATCCCAGCTGAACTGGTGGTTGATCACTTCATTACCCAGCTTCAGCCGGTCTTTGTTCTCCGTGGTCCCGGAGAAGTGACGGAAGGATTTGAAATAACGGCCGCTGACACTAAACAGCCAGCTGCTGTTATCGGTGTTGTCAGGATGCGCCAGCATGCAGGTGCCGCCGGCGCTTTTAATGGCCACGCAACCCTGCGCCCGGGTCTTTTCAGCAGTCGTGATCATTAACAGTAAGCCCATCACTGTAACTATGTATTTTCGTGTCATCTGTGTTGGTTTTGGTTGTTGCACAAGGTGGTTAAAACCATTGTATGGCAGACCTTATTTATTAATAATCATGGTATGTGCTCTTCTTTGTGGTATCCTGTAAGAATAAACCAGGTTAATTGAATAATCGGCAAAAGCTGCATCTCCCTGCACATGCACTTTTTTTGAAGGATCAGTGATGGAGCTGTTTGTTAAATTCTGTTCGGCAATATCCGCTGCACTTTGTATACGGTTCTTTATAAAATTATAAGGAACAAACAGACTGATGGCATGCTGGCCGGTACGGTAAGAAACGCCGGGTTCAACAGCCACCACATACCCCGGGCGACGATATGCTCTGCTGCTGCCTAATGCATCAAATGCCGGAATGCCTTCAAATCTTCCCGCCAATGAAAAGGTAAGATCCTTTGATCTTAATACTGAAGTTAAAAAACCCGCACGGGCAAAATACTGATCAGGGCTGGCATAGATATTATACCCTTCAAGGCCCGGTTTGGCCGAAGATTTATAAGTACCGTTGGATCCTTTTGGGTTAAAAAGATAATAACCGTTTGCAAAGCCATAAATACCTTTGATTATTTCCGTGAATCCCTGCACTTCAATGGAGAACCCAAGACCACCATCACCAGGTTGAATTGCCTGGTCCATTATTACAAAGTCTTTTTTTGTTCCATCGGATTGTGGCACGCCATTATCGGTTGCAGCATAGTTGCCTGTTGGCAGCTTTACACCGATGCCGACCATAAGATTGCCTTTATGGGCCTTCGCCGGATCAAAGATCCAGTAACTTGCGCTCATGCGAACATCGCCTAGTCCTTTTGCATATACGCTGTAACGGAACGTATCTGCTACGGGACTAACTTGTTTCATCACCTGTGAGCGTTCATTATGTACCCACGGTATACTTAAGTTCAGTTGAATACGGTTTGTTAATCCATAAGATAAATTAAGATCCACCGCGTGCGAATAAATATTAACCGCATTGCCCCGATCCTTACCATCAGGCCCGTGCCCGCCCCCGGTTGTCTGGCGTTGAGGTTGCTCGTCCGTGCCTACAAAATGGCGCCAGGAATGGAAAAAACGATAATTTGTTCCTATCTGGAAATCGCCTTTGGAAAGATTGTAAGAACCTGATGGACTCATCGCATCCAGGCCCCCCATTTGACGAATAGCCACGCAACCCTGCGCCTGGGTCTTTTCAACAGCAATGATCATTAACAGTAAGCTCAGCATTGATAAAACGATCTTTCTCATTTTAGTGTAGTTTTTGGTTTGTATATGTAACGTCGTTCTTTTTCATTTTTAATTTATTCACCACTAATTCTCCTACCAGCTTTCCCTGCGCTGTACTGACAATGCAGGAATGGTGAAAATGGATGCCGCCGTAGAACCGCGCCCAGTTGTTCTCGATGGCCGCGGCACGGAAAGAAGAGAAGGTCCGGCTTTTGATGCCGAACTCCAGTTCCGTGGTATCCGTATATTTGAAGTTGTCCCCGAACATGCTGGTAAGTGTCTCGGCCGCGGCGGCTGAGCAGGTGGAATGCCCGCAGGTGTATTCCGGGAAAGGAGGCGTCTGTAAATGGGGGCGCCAGTTCGGATCGATATATTTGTTGATCACCGTCTCCGGCCGCATGGTGTTGTGCCGGTATTTCTCATCCCAGCATTCTATGAATGCGTCGAAAAGAGCGATGGTGGTTTTTGCATAGGCGCAGACCGTGGTAGGAAAATCGGCTTTTGCTTTTTTGGCGGCAATGCCGACGATGCTCATCCAATGACCCGGAGGAGAAAATTTCTTGGTGCCGAACATAAGATGGCCGGAAACATTCAGCTTAAAGGGATTGTCATCCCAGAAATCAGCAATATGCGCCTGCTCTTCCGTCAGGCTGTCCACGGCTTTCCTTATGCTCATCACCTCTTTATAGTAGTCGCTCTTCTTATCTGTCACATCGAATTTATAAGGCGGCGGCGGCGTGAACTGAGAAGCGCTTTCCATCACGACAGGACGGATCGTATTCCAATGCGGTTCCATGGCGGACGCATAAGCGGGTGGGGTAGGCACCCAGCGGCCGGGGGAATCCATGACAGTATATTCCGGGGCTCCCCGCGTCTGCAGGTAATTGTCTTTTTTGCTCCACTTCATGACACCGGCAGATACTGTATCGGCATAGGCAATGGAGTTCGCAAATATGTCCTCAGGCATGCCATGATCCGTTGCCAGCTTCTTCAGACTGTCCACATAGTCTTTCATGCTTCCCGCCGGAAAGGTCACTGCTTCCCCCAGCTTGCAGAAAGCCAGCAGAGAGGCAAATTCAGCATCGATCGGCTTGCCTGCGACAGGTTTGGGCAGGGCCGTCAGTCCATTGACCTGGCCTGCCAGCGAAAAATACTGATCCGGGTAGCCGCCCGCTATCACCTCATAGGCCGCGACATTGGCGTAGAGATAGTTCCGTGAGGCGATGATGGGTGGAAAATTATTCCCCATCACCACGGTGTTCAATTCGTAGACGGTAGCGCAATACAGGTTAGGATCCTTAAAGACAACGTCATAGTCCTTCTTACTGTTACATGCTGCCAGACCTGCCAGGAGACAGGCAACGACCAGAGATCTATACATACTTTGTTTTTAATACACGGAGAACATCGACGTACGGCATTCGGCCTATCATCCGGATAAACAGCAACAACACCGCTGCTAGCGGAGTTAAGAATGCGTCGTGCAAGGCATAATTAGCAGGAAAGGAAGTCCGGTGGCTGCTCCACCGTAAAATGATAGGAAGTAGAGATAGAAGGCGCCCCGGCCCGAACCTCAGGCGAGTGGACGACAGCATAAGGCTGGTCCACCGTCAGGCCAGATACCATATCGTAATCCGTAGGAGAAAACCCTTTCGAGGCAGCATGAGCATCAGTTTTTTTGCTCTGTCCATTATGCTGCTGGATATCATTCACCAGCTGGAAGAACTGGTTGCGCGCCGTCTGCAGCCGCATAGCCGTGTGGTTGGGGATACACAGCAGCTCGATCGAGTCATTGAACAGCCGGCGTTTGACATATTTGTATTGTATGCCCCCGACCTCGATCTGGCCATCCACGCGTTCGAATTGAGTAGTACTATTGTAATAAGAGAGACGTGAAGAAGGGACTTTAATAGAGATAAGCTGAGACTCGTCGTAACGATCCGTGTCCAGGCGTGCCTCCAGCTGTCGGTCAGCTCTGTCTTCCAAATAGGTGGACAACAACTTGTAACCGTACCAGTTGAATAACAAGATCCCCATTAGCAGTATAGCAGCAATCTTCTTCATGTATGCTTTGCGCGCCTCAAATTAGGGATTTTTGTTAATTAAAGAAAATTTACCTGTATCATTCGAATTTCTTCCATCTTCAAAAAACTAATGACTGTTAGTTTTTTTAAATTAATTTTGCTTGTGCTCCAAACATTAACACTATGAATTACACCCCCTTACATAAAGTCCGCATCGTAACTGCCGCAGCCCTCTTCGACGGTCACGACGCCGCCATCAACATCATGCGCCGGCTGCTGCAGTCAAAGGGAGCGGAGATCATCCACCTGGGGCACAACCGCTCCGTGGCGGAGATCGTGGAATGCGCCATCGAAGAAGATGTCCAGGGCATCGCGATCACCTCCTACCAGGGCGGCCACCTTGAATTCTTCAAATACATGAAAGACCTCCTGGACCAAAACGGCTGTGGACATATCCGTCTCTTCGGCGGCGGCGGCGGCACCATCCTTCCCCAGGAGATCCATGAACTGCATCAATATGGCATCACCCGCATCTATTCCCCCGATGATGGCCGCCGGATGGGATTGGAAGGGATGATCGAAGACGTCATAAAACAATGTGATTTCCCCCTCAATGGCAACCCGGCGAACTTCAAAGGCGAAATGAAGCTGGGGGAATGGAAGGATATAAGAAAGATCGCCAGGGCCATCTCCAACGCAGAGAACGGGACGCCGGGCAGTCCCACCGCAATACCAGCCGATGCGCCGCTCGTCGTCGGCATCACAGGCACGGGAGGAGCAGGCAAATCCTCCGTCACAGACGAGCTGGTCAGACGGTATCTCAATACTTTCACGGACAAGACCATCGCCGTCATCTCCGTCGACCCCTCGAAGAAGAAGACAGGTGGCGCGCTGCTGGGAGACAGGATCCGTATGAATGCCGTCGCCGGACCCCGCTGTTATATGCGCAGCCTGGCGACCCGGGACAGCGACAAGGCCCTCAGCGCCCACGTACAGGAAGCCATCGACATCTGCAAACAGGCCGGCTACGACCTCATCATCCTGGAATCCGCCGGAGTGGGCCAGAGCGATGCGTCCATCCTGGACCACGTCAGCCTGAGCATCTACGTGATGACCCCTGAATATGGGGCAGCCTCCCAGTTGGAAAAGATCAACATGCTGGACTACGCCGACCTGGTCGTCCTCAACAAATTCGACAAGGCGGGTGCGAAAGACGCCCTCCATGACATCCGCAAACAATACAAACGCAATCACGGCCTCTGGAATGCAAAGGATGGGGAACTGCCGGTGATAGGGACCATCGCCTCGCAATTCAATGACGCCGGTGTCAACGAGCTCTTCGAAAAGCTCATGGGACAGGTAAGCCAAAAAATATCCGGAAAATTCACCGCCGTAGAATTACACCCGCACCTGAAGGATACGGCCAACCAATCAACCATTATCCCTCCTTCCAGGATCCGCTATCTCTCCGAGATCAGCGCCCAGGTAAGAGCGTATGATAAGCTGGCTGACGAACAAGCCGCCATAGCCTCCAAGCTTTACAAGCTCGACGGTGTACTCAAAGACCTTCCCGCGGAATCAGCTGCCGCCAAAACACTACAGGAACAACGATCCAACCTTGAAAAACAGCTCTTCCCCGTCTGTAAAAAGCTCATCGACGAATGGGAAGACACCAAGGCGCGCTATCAAAAGGAGTTCTTCGAATACGACGTAAGAGGGAAGACCATCCGGCAGCCCTTGTACACCGAATCGCTCTCTCACCTCCGGATACCTAAGATCGCCGTCCCGCGCCTCCATGATTGGGGAGATATCCTGCGTTGGCGGCTCCAGGAGAACTTTCCGGGAAAATATCCTTTCACGGCCGGCAGCTTCCCCCTGAAAAGAGCAGAAGAAGACCCTACCCGGATGTTTGCCGGAGAAGGAGGGCCGGAACGGACCAACAAACGGTTCCATTACGTCTCCGTCGATCAACCCGCCAAACGGCTTAGCACGGCTTTCGACTCCGTCACCTTATATGGCGAAGATCCGGATCCCCGCCCGGACATCTATGGCAAAGTGGGGAACGCAGGAGTCAGCATCGCTACGGTGGACGACGCAAAAAAGCTGTACAGCGGCTTTGATCTTTGTGACCCCCGCACTTCAGTGAGCATGACCATCAATGGGCCTGCGCCAATATTGTTGGCCTTCTTCATGAATGCCGCCATCGACCAGCGATGTGAAAAATACCTGGACAGCATCAGCGGATGGGAAACAGCAGAAGTCATCATCCGGAAAAAATATGAAAAGACCGGCAAGCCCGTATACTACAATCCGTCCCATCCGGGCCGGCTGCCCGAGGGCAACAACGGTCTGGGCTTAAAACTATTGGGATTGAGTGGGGACGAAGTCCTGCCCCCCGAGGTCTACAGCAAAATAAAAGCGGAAGCCTTATCGCAGGTGAGAGGTACCGTGCAGGCTGACATCCTGAAGGAAGATCAGGCACAGAACACCTGCATCTTCAGCACCGAGTTCGCGCTCCGGCTCATGGGTGATGTACAGGCATATTTCATCGAAAAAGACGTTCGCAACTTTTACAGCGTGTCTATCAGCGGCTATCACATCGCCGAAGCCGGCGCTAACCCCATCACCCAGCTGGCCTTCACCCTGGCCAATGGATTTACGTACGTGGAGTACTACCTTTCAAGAGGCATGGACATAGACGATTTCGCACCTAACCTCTCCTTCTTTTTCAGTAATGGGATGGATCCGGAATACAGCGTCATAGGCCGGGTGGCAAGACGCATCTGGGCCAAAGCCATCAAACACCTTTATAAAGGCAACAGCAGGAGCCAGAAGCTGAAATACCACATACAGACCAGCGGCAGGAGCCTGCATGCACAGGAGATCGATTTCAACGACATCCGCACAACGCTGCAAGCCCTTTATGCGATCTATGACAACTGCAACTCCCTTCACACCAATGCGTATGACGAAGCCATTACAACACCTACTGAAGAAAGCGTGCGCAGGGCAATGGCCATCCAGCTCATCATCAACCGTGAACTGGGCAGCGCACGAACAGAGAATTTCACACAAGGCAGCTTTGCCATGGAAGAGCTCACCGACCTGGTGGAAGCAGCCGTCATGACGGAATTCGATAAGCTGACGGACAGGGGAGGAGTGCTGGGCGCGATGGAAAGGATGTACCAGCGTAACAAGATCCAGGAAGAAAGCCTCTACTATGAGAGTCTCAAACACAGCGGCGAGCTGCCCATCATCGGCGTGAATACCTTCCTGAATAAGAAAGGATCGCCCACCATGCTGCCGGGAGAAGTTATCCGCAGCACCACGGAAGAAAAGGACCAGCAGATCCACAACCTCCTGGCCTTCCGCAAAAGGAACGGGGAAAGGAGCGGGATGATGCTCAGGAGATTAAAAGAAGTAGCCGTCAACAACGGTAATTTATTCGCAGAGCTGATGGAGACCGTAAAGTATTGCAGCCTGGGTGAGATCACCCATGCCCTTTATGAAGTTGGTGGCCAATACCGTCGCAATATGTAACTTTACGCCGGTCAAAAATTCACCGGCATGGCAAATCAACTGAGGATCCCTATTGCATTCAAAAATGATAAGACACTTTCATCCACCATCCTGGCCGGCGACGTCGGAGGTACAAAAACCAATGTAGCGCTGTACAAAGTAGAGAACGAGACCTTCACCTTACAAAAGGAAAAGAGATACGCCTCAAAAGATTATCGTTCTTTAGAAGATATTATCCAAGATTTCTCCGGCGGCGCCTTGCCTGATCGCATATGCGCGGCAGTGGCCGGACCAGTGATCAAAGGTAAGAGCAAATTAACCAACCTCTCCTGGACGCTCGACAGCGAAGCCCTAAGCGCATCTTTACAACGCCCCGTTTCCTTTATCAATGACCTGCAGGCGACAGCCTACGGACTGGCAGGCCTGAAGGAGAGCGAACGGGCCCTCATCGCACCCGGCGATGCGGCAGCCGAAGGCAACATCGCCATCATTGCACCGGGAACAGGCCTGGGTGAAGCCGGCCTCTACTGGGACGGACAAGTCTATCATCCTTTCGCCACAGAAGGGGGACATAGCGACTTCGCTCCCCGCACCGAAACAGATATCGAGCTGTTCCGTTATCTTCAGCAACAGTTCGGGCATGTCAGCTGGGAACGGGTGGTTTCAGGCATGGGCATCAAGACTCTTTACCAATTCTGCACAGAAGCTAAAAAAGAAAAAGTTCCCGAATGGCTGACAAAAAGAATGGAAACAGAAGACGCGGCAGCCGTCATCAGCCAGGCGGCATTGAATCATGAAGACCCGGTATGTGCTGAAGTAATGGACCTCTTCGTTCGCTTCCTCGCTACGGAAGCTTCCAGCCTGGTGCTGAAGCTGATGGCCACAGGCGGCCTGTATCTCGCCGGCGGCATCCCTCCCAAAATTTTGCCTCTCCTGCAAAACGAAAATTGGGAAAAGAACTTCGACAACAACGGACGTATGCACGACCTCTCGGAAAAAGTTCCCGTATATGCCGTTCTAAACGATAAGATGGCTTTAATGGGCGCCGCATATTATGGCGCTTATAATATGTAAAAAAAAGCTATATTTACACCGTCTGACATTTTTCATTATTCTTCCTCTTTCTAACTGACCCGGCGTTAACGCCTTCGCATACCCGCATTCATCCTTCGCAGTTAACCATTTTTCCACTTCTCAAACCTTCACAAAATGGAACCATTTTTGTCGATGATCCTATTATGGCCCTGTAACTTCAATCCAAGGGGATGGGCTTTTTGCCAGGGACAGCTGCTGTCTATTGCCCAAAACACGGCCCTCTTCTCCCTGTTGGGCACCACTTATGGCGGCAACGGCCAGACCACTTTTGCCTTGCCGGACTTCAGAGGCCGTGTGCCGGTGGGCGTAGGCCAGGGCCCGGGCACCAGCATGTATGACCTTGGCCAGGTGGGAGGCACGGAGTCTACAACGCTCACGATCAATCAAATGCCCGCGCACACACACACTGTTGCCGTTACCCTTACGGTCAAGGCCTCCAACGCACAGGCTTCCGACAGCGCTCCCACGGCTACCGTCAATACGCCCGCGGCGCCATACGATACCTTGAATGCTACCCCCATCGCTGGCTATAACAACCAGGCCCCGAATACGGCGCTCAATATAGGCGGTGGCGCCGCTTCAGGCGTCACTGGCGTTGCGGGCAACAGCCAGCCGGTGCCGATCATGCAATCATACCTGGCAGTGAATTATATCATCGCCCTGGAAGGCATATTCCCTTCCCGTGATTGATATTCCGGCTGCTGCTGGTATAAGAATACCCAAAAATCAACAGCTGAGACTGGGATGGCTATTCCCTTACTCGGGTATCTTCAGACACCTGAAAAAAGACCTTGAGCAGGGGCTGATCCTGGGTTGGGGAGCCGGGCGCGAGGACGTTGTTCTCGCGCCCCATCCGGCCTTTATCCAGACAGGAAGCCTCAGGGACACGGAGGGCGCCCTGAAAAAACTATTGCTCCATGACGACGTGGACCTGGTGATTGGGGTCGTCAGCACTAAAGTTGCACGCAGCATTATACCACTATTGGAGCAGCAGCAGACACCCCTCCTCTTACTCAACCTGGGAGCAGATATTCCTACCAGTGAGTTGCGGTCGCCCTTTCTGCTGTACAACAGCCTGCATCTCTGGAAAAGCCAGTGGGCAATTGGTAAATGGGCGCAAAAAAAATATGGAGGGGAGCCGGCTATCAACCTGTCCGTATATGAGGCAGGTTACAGCCTCCATGAGACTTTTAAGGCCGGCGTTGCCGCTGCAGGCGCCGAAACGGTGAAGCTTAACATCGTCAAGAATTTTGCTCCTTCGCCTGACGTCAGACCGCTGATCCAATACCTCCTCGCACAGCAACCCGCCCACGCACATGCGCTGTTGTCGGGAAAAGAAGGGGAGCTCTTCCTCCGGCTGTTCTACGAACAGGGCCTGCATGCTAAAATGGCGCTGACGGTCAATCCTTTCATGGTGGAAGAGGGTCTTCCTTCAGGAGTTCCCATCGGAACAGATATTCACAACGCCATTACCTGGTCCCGGGACCTGGACACTGTATGCAACAGGCAATTTGTAGAGGGATACCAGGCACACTATGATGAATATCCCGATGCCTTTAGCCTATTGGCATATGAGGCGGGACTTGCACTGGCCGCCGCCGTGCAGACCATCTCCGGAAAGATCAACGGCGCCAGCCTGGCCGATGCCCTGGAAAATGTCCGGCCCGCCGGCCCCCGGGGCAGGATCAGCCTTTCCACCCGCCCCCTTCAAACGCAAATGCCTGTGTATATAAGGCAGTCAGAGATCACCCCTTCACCTGCCCGGCATCAAAACAAGATCATAGAGATCCTGACAGGAATAGAATGGAATGCCCCTGCCCTTATTACCCAGCATCCTATCTACAGTGGCTGGCAAAATCCATACTTGTGTGTTTGACAAAAATCAACCAACATGAACCGACCATTTCACCTCCTCCTTTCCTTCAGCCTGCTGATGGCGCATATCTGCTACGCGACGGCCCCTTCCATAGGCACCACGAATTTCAATTCGCTGGCTCCAGCATTATTATTTTCAGGTATGTCTGCTCCCGCAACGGCCTCGAATGTCGGCTCGCTGGGCTGGGATTTTACCATCTATACCAGCGGGGGAAACACTTCCGGGTCTATTACTTCGGCTGGCGTCACAGGCCCCTCGGATGTATGCATCCGCATGAGCCGGACTACAGCGGGCTTCGAAGTCACAGGCATGGCTACGCTCAGCAATGACGGGTCCGCGTTCAGACTCAATCATGTTTATCTCAAGGTCAATCTGATCTCCGGCGCCCCGGCAGATATGATACTAACCGGCTATCGCAACGGAATAGCCGTGTCAGGCGCCACCAAAACCATTACCGGCATTGCCACCGCTACCTGGACGAACTTCGATGTCAGCGGTATCGCCGCCTTCAATAAGGTCACGGAATTCAGGTTCACCCAGGCAGGCACTTCCAGCGCCGTGATCAGCTACGCGGTGGTCGACGAAATAGATATAGCCGCTCCCATCCCTCTTCCACTTACCCTTGCCGATTTCAGCGGACAACGGGAGGGTAACACCGTCCTCCTGAACTGGACTACTTTACTGGAACAAAATACAGCCTGGTTTGAGATCCAGCGGGCAGCAGATGCAACGAACTACGCGGCAATAGGAAAGGTCCGGGCGGCCGGCAATAGCGAACTGCCCCTCCATTACGAATTCATCGACAACCTCCCCGCGTCTGCAGCCCCTAAGTATTATTATCGCTTGAAAATGGCAGACCTGGACGGCCGTTTTACCTATAGTCCCATCATCAGCATCGGAGCTGCTGCCGGCGCTTTCGGCCTGACAGCCTATCCCAATCCGCTGGTAAGCACCGCCACGCTCATCGCAACATCCACTGCAGCGGAAGAGGCCCTGCTCACGGTGACAGACATGTCCGGTAAACAAATACTCGTACGGCCGGTATTCCTGCAAAAAGGCAGCAATATATTGCCGCTGTCTTTCTTCGAAGGCTTTGGAAAAGGCATCTACCAGCTAAAGCTTGCCACACATGAAAAAACAGGGATCATCCGGCTGCTGAAGACCGATTAATCATGCCGTAGTCCGATTACTACAATCATCTAAAGTTTCGATAAAGGGGGACCCTAAATAAAACCATTAAAAATTTAAATCGGCACGCAGGGAAGAAATTCAAACAATGACTGCTTCTTAATTTTAGGGCCTTATCTCTTAGATCACGGTTAAAGGAATGCTGATTATGTTTGACACCCCTGAACAAAAGGCTCAAAAGGCCAGGGCATTGAAAAAATTAATGTCCAAATGGCTGTCCGTACAGGCCACGGAAGGTAAAGCGAATGTATTGATCTCTAAAAATCCGGAAATAAAGCCGGTAAGGCGACAGCGGAAGGCCTCTTCCAGGTGACTAATACCATCTTCCTTAGAACATACGCAGCTGCTGGGCCTTGCATCGGCCTGCAGGTGGCCGCGATTTGCCAAATACGGTTCTGCCCCCATGCATCCAGGACTCGCTCCGCTCTTTTTCTATGAGCTTATCGAGACTTTCGGTTGGCGTAAAATCTTTTTCTGCTTTCCGCGCCAGCTCACTTAGCTGCCGGATCGCCTCATGCTTATCGGACTGGCCCACCTTTGCTTTATGCACCGCCGTCTGCAAAATGCTGATGGTCTCGTCATATACTTTTATAGGCACGGGAAAAGGATGACCGTCCTTCCCGCCATGGGCAAATGCAAACCGTGCGGGGTCCCTGAACCGCACCGGCGTTCCATGTATCACTTCGCTCACCAATGCCAGCGATTGCAGCGTGCGCGGCCCAACACCTTCCAGCAACAACAGCTCCTCAAAATCGGAAGGCTGCCTTTCATGGGCCAGCCATAGTACGGCGCCCAGTCTTTTCAGGTCCACATCTTCTGTACGCACGTCATGATGCGAAGGCATTACCAGCTGCTGTATATCCTGCATCATGTGCTCCGGCTTCTCCCGGCTGATGGCAAGCACGCCATTACGGGCAGGGTTGGCCGCTGTATCCGCCATGTTGAGGATCATCCCCTGGTTGAGCCCACAAATGGCCGTGTGTGGAGCATTTACAAATGAAGAGAGGTTGGCGGAATGCCAGTGGTAACGCCTGGCCATCGAATTTCCTTCGCTCATCCCTTGCTGGATCACCGTCCACTGGCCCTCATCGCTGAGGACAAAACTGTGCATATACAATTGAAACCCGTCCTGCACGGCCGTATTGTCAACTTTCGCGCTGAGCTTGCTGCACCTCACCATTTCATCGCCATTCAGGCCCGTGCTTTCACAGACATTCCGGATCTCCTCCGGCGCCTGCCGGGAAAATTTTCCTTTGCCTCCGCAGATATAGATCCCCAGTTCCCGCGAATGCGGATTAATAGCTCTCTTTAAAGCGCCCATCACCGAAGTAGTGACGCCGGATGAATGCCAGTCCATACCCATTACGGCGCCAAGGCTCTGGAACCAGAAAGGATCACTGAGCCGCCGGATCACTTCCGTCTTGCCATAATCGACGAGCAACGCTTCCGTTATTGCCAGCCCCAGCTTGGCCATACGTTCGGCCAGCCATGTAGGCACATAGCCATAATGCAAGGGAAGATCTGCGGCGCCAGAACGGTTCATACTAACGAAATTAGCAAATTTAAGGCAATAGACCGCACCCCCAAAAGGTCAATCTCACCCCTGGTGCGCTGGCGTATGTGTATATGCCACGGGAGAATACTGCCCTTCCCTGACCTCTTCTATCATCTCTTTATTAAAAGCATCCAGGTCCCTGGGCGTACGGCTGGTGACCAGCCCGTTGTCGGTGACCACTTCCTTGTCGACCCACCGGCTTGCCGCTCTCCAGGAACTGTTGCGCAAATTCCACAGCTTTCGTATTGAGAAGCAGCTGATCGGGATTCAATACCCCCCCGGAAAGGACAAGGGCATCGTAATCTTCCGCCTGCGCACTTTCCAGCTGAACATCCACCGGCACCATACTTATATTTTTCAGACACCGCTTCAAAAAGGATACCATGCCGACAGTCGCGTGAACAGGGCTCATCCACCGGTGTAAAATGCGAAATAACCTATATTTAGAGGAATGCCTGGATCCTGGCACGTTCTGGCCTGCCCTTTGCTCCCCCCTCCCTGTCAATCATCAGCAACGGTAACTAAACCCCGGTCAATATGTGGAAATGCAGGTCGGCTATCTTATCATTGATCCTTTTTGCAGCTACCCACCCCGCAGGGGCCCAAACAGGGACAACAGATACTGCCTTGCAAGATCTTCCCGCCAGGTGGAACCTGCAGGACTGTCTGGACTTCGCTATTAAGAATAATATCACCATTAATACCTTCCGCCTTCAACAGGCATCCGCACAACAGGACCTGCTCGGTGCAAAAGCCGCCATGGAACCTGACCTGGCCGGCGCCGCATCCGGCTATCTGACGTACCGCAAACAAGTGAACGGCTCCGGCAGTTATGGAGGCAGGAAAGTTACGGAGAATGGCAACTATAGTCTCAATTCATCCATCATCGTTTACCAGGGCGGGTACCTGCGCAATAACATCCGGGAAAAACAGCTGCTGACACAGACAGCCGGGCTGGACATCCTGCAGCAGGAAAATGATCTCACACTAAACGTTACCCAGGCCTTCCTGAATATCTTACTGGCCAGGGAGAACATCATCTACCTTCAGGACCTGGTGAATACCTCCGGTGAACAGGTGAAACAAGCGCAGCAGAAATATGATGTCGGCACCATTGCCCTTAAAGACCTTGTACAGCTGCAGGCGCAGAATGCCAATGACAAATATTCGCTGGTCACCGCGCAGAATACTCACAGGCAAAACATCATCTCTCTTAAACAATTGCTGCAGCTGCCCTCCGCCGTGGATTTTCAGGTGCAGGAGCCGGACACGCTTGTTTCCAAAGCGCTGGTCCCCGACCTGCGGGAAGTCCAGCAGCAAGCGCTGGCAATCCGGCCGGAAGTAAAGATCGGCGATATCAATGTTGACATTGCGCGCACCGACCTGCAGCTGGCAAAGTCCGGATTTCGCCCCACGCTCACGGGGTCCGGCTCCATCGGCGCCAACCATTCAGGAGGTGATCCGGGCATCCTTCAACAGCTGGATAATAGCTTCTATCAACAGATAGGTCTCTCGCTTTCCATCCCGATCTTTACCCGCAGGGTCGTTCGTACCAACGTGGAAAAAGCGAGGATCCAGATCGACCAGGCACAGCTGGATCAAAAGAACATAAAGAATAACCTGAGCCTCCAGGTAGAACAGGCCTATGTCAACGTAGTCAATGCCCAGGGACAATACGATGCGGCTGTCGAACAGGTGACAGCGACAAAAGAAAGCTATCGCATCGCCAGCGAGCAGCTTAAAGTGGGTGCTATCACCACCGTGGACTACCTTATCCAGAAGAACGCCTATACACAGGCCTATCAGCAATATGTACAGGCAAAATACAACGCAGCGCTCACCATCCGGATATATGATTTCTACAGGGGAGTGCCGATAAAATTATAGCAAATATGAAACTGAAGGTCATCATTATCATTATCCTTCTAGCCGTGATCGGCGCGGTCTGGCTGCTCTTTTTCCGAAAAAAAGAAGCTACGGTGGTATTGCAGACAGAAGCTCCGCAAATGGGTTATATCTCCCAAAGCGTCACCGCCACGGGGAATATACAGCCGGTGGATACCGTGACCGTGGGCTCACAGGTGTCAGGCATCATCAGCGCCCTGTACACGGACTTCAACGCAAAAGTTAAGAAAGGACAGCTGCTGGCCCGGTTGGACAAATCCCTCTTTATAGCTGCCGTAAATCAAAACAAGGCGACGGTCCAGTCAGCGCAAAGCCAGCTGATCTACCAGCAGAGCAACTACGGCCGGCAGGAGCTCCTTTACAAGACAGGCGCCATCTCCAAAGCCGATTACGACAACGCAACCTATATGGTGAATAATGCAAAAGCACAGCTGGAAAACGCCAAAGCGCAATTGGCATCTTCCGAAAAAAATCTTTCCTACACAGATATCTTTTCTCCCATGGACGGGGTGATCCTGACGCGTAATATCAGCGTAGGACAAACGGTGGCGGCCAGCTTCAACACACCTACTTTCTTTACCATCGCCAAAGACATCACCAAAATGCAGGTGCAGGCCAATGTGGATGAGGCGGACATCGGCAACGTACAGCATGGTCAGCGCGTGACCTTCACCGTGGATGCATTCCTGGACGACGTGTTCCAGGGCTCGGTGGAAGAGATCCGCCTGAAACCCGTCACATCAGCCAACGTGGTGACCTATACCACCATCATCTTCGCACCCAATGATGATCAGAAGCTGAAGCCGGGAATGACGGCAAATGTGACCATCTATACCAAAGAGGTGGATAGTGCACTGCTCATCTCCGCCAAAGCCCTGAAATTCGAGCCGGACGCTGCTCTGGCAAAAAAATATACCCTCATTGCCGACACCGCAGCAGGGGGCGGCGGAAAGAGAAGAACCCACCTCCACCGGGCCTCTTCCGGTGCGGACAGCATCACAGGCAGCAACAGGCGGCGGAAAGGAGATACCAGCGCTGCCAAGATTAAGGATAGCTCCCGCGTTCAGGCTTCGGAAGTAGCCCATGTCTGGGTGCTGGCGGATAGCACAAAGCTGGTGCAGAAAAAGATCCGGACGGGGCTCAACAATGATACCCAGGTGCAGGTGCTGGAAGGATTGTCTCCGGCCGACGTGGTGGTCTCTGGCGTCGAGCAGGTAGCTGCCGCCAAAGGAAGCGCCGCCGCCAAAAGCCCCTTCATGCCCGCAAGACCCAACAGACGTCCGGGAGGCCGTGGTGTAAGATGAGCAATGCGATCCTATCCATACAGAACATACGCCGTGAGTTCCAAATGGGCACGGAGGTCGTCAGGGCCCTGAAAGGCGTGTCCTTTGAAGTGTTCCCCGGAGAGTTCGTCACCATCATGGGCAGCAGCGGCTCGGGTAAAACGACCCTGCTCAACACCCTCGGCTGTCTGGACAAACCCAGCGATGGCGTCTACCTGCTGGATGGCGTGAACGTCGGCTCCTTATCCCGTAATGAGCTGGCCCGTCTGCGCAACAGGAAGATCGGCTTTGTATTCCAGTCCTACAACCTGCTGGCCCGCACCAGCGCCCTGGAAAATGTAGAGCTGCCCCTCTTCTATGATTCCTCGGTCACCGCAGCCCAACGAAGGGAGCGGGCGATCAAAGCCCTGGAATCCGTCAAGCTGGGCGACAGGCTGGACCACCTCCCCAATCAGCTGTCGGGTGGTCAGCAGCAACGGGTGGCCATCGCCAGGGCCCTGGTGAACGAGCCGGTGATGATCCTCGCCGACGAAGCCACAGGCAACCTGGACACCCGCACAAGCTACGAGATCATGGCCCTGATCCAGGAGCTCAATCAGCAGCAGGGTAAGACCATCCTCTTCGTAACCCACGAGCCGGATATTGCCGCTTTCAGCAGTCGTACGGTCATGCTGCGCGACGGGAAAGTGCAAAAGGATTTTAAGAACGAAAATGTGCGTTCCGCCCGGGAAGCGCTGGCCTCGCTGCCCGTATCGGACGATTATTAATACCTGACTATGCATCCATTGAACCTCATACGCGTTGCCTTAAGAGCCCTGCAGCGGAATAAGCTCCGCGCCTTCCTCACCATGCTCGGCATCATCATCGGCGTCGCTGCAGTGATAGCAATGGTAGCCATCGGCCAGGGAAGCAAGCAAAGCATCCAGGAACAGCTGTCTTCCATGGGATCCAATATGATCACCGTCCAGCCGGCCAGCAACAATATGGGCATGCCCGGAGGCGTTCGCCTGGGAGCCAGCAGCCTGCAAACCCTTACCATTACAGACGTAAAGGCGCTTCAGAAAAAAAGCGAGTTCGTCAGCGCCGTATCACCCGTATCCTCCACCAATGGCCAGGCCATCAACGGGGCTAAGAACTGGCCCACCCAGCTCCAGGGAGTCTCACCGGAATATTTCGACATCCGTAAGCTCGTCCTGAAAGACGGCATCATCTTCTCAGACCAGAATGTAGCCGAAGCAGCCAAAGTCTGCATCCTGGGTCAAACGGTGATCAATAATCTTTTCGATCCCGGCGTCAATCCCATCGGAAAGGTGATCCGGTTCGGGAAGATCCCCTTCACCATTATCGGCATACTCAAGGTCAAAGGCGTGAGCAGCTTCGGACAAGACCAGGACGATGTGATCCTGGCGCCCTATACCACCGTGCAAAAAAGAATTTTAGCCACCATTTATTTCCAGAGCATCTACGCGTCTTCCACCAGCGAAGCAACATCCGATACGGCAACCAAAGAGATCACCGACATCCTCCGCACTTCCCACCGGCTCCGCAGCGACGAGGACGACGACTTTTCCATCCGCACCATGCAGGAGCTGCTGAACACGCTGAACTCCACCAGCCAGCTGCTGACCGTCCTGCTGACAGCCATCGCAGGCATCTCCCTGGTCATCGGCGGCATCGGCATCATGAATATCATGTACGTTTCCGTAACGGAACGCACCAAGGAAATAGGCCTCCGCATGTCCATCGGCGCCCGCGGTATCGATATCCTTATGCAATTCCTCATTGAGGCCATCGTCATCAGTGTGACAGGCGGGCTCATCGGCATCGGCCTGGGCATCGTCTCCTCCCTGCTGATCACCGCCTTACTCTCCTGGCCAACCCTTATCTCCGAATCTTCTATCGTTCTCTCATTCCTCGTCTGCGCCATCACCGGCGTCTTCTTCGGATATTATCCGGCACTGAAGGCCAGCCGGTTGGATCCCATTGAGGCGTTGCGGTATGAATAGTTTTTCGGGGGTAGGTTTATATAAGTGCTGGAAGGTTTTTGCTTCTCTGCTTTAGTCGGCGACCCTAACCCTTCTGCCGCTGTAATTTCTCTCTCTATCATCATCAATTCTACTTGGGCCGACGTACTATTTAACAGTTGTACAAATCTCCACCATCGAAATTAAGGCGGACGCCAGGGCAGGGTCGACCTCAAACCCCTAAATAGCAAGCCCCCGCCTTTACACGTCCGAAACTCATCCCATTTGTCAAATCCCCACTAGCCCCATCCGCGGTCATCCGATCAGCTATAGCCTGGAGGATCTTACATTGGCCCTGCACATCCCCCTACCACCGCCCATTAACACAATAGCTCAGTAGCGAACTGAACCTCAATAGCACCCAATGTACAGCGACGGAAGGCACATAGCTGTCGGGAATAGCAACAAAGCAAAAACCCTCAGGCACCTAACAATTCCCAAATCCTAAAACCCCAAACCAACCGAAATCTTACCTTTGTCTCATGAACCGTAAAGAAGAAGTCCTCCAGGACGTAGTCATAAAATTCGCCGGCGACTCCGGCGACGGCATGCAGCTGACCGGAAGCCAGTTCACCAACAACACCGCCCTCCTGGGCATCGACCTGGCCACTTTTCCCGATTTCCCCGCCGAGATCCGCGCCCCCCAGGGCACCCTCCCCGGCGTCAGCGGCTATCAGCTCCGTTTCTCCAGCGACAAGGTATTCACCCCGGGCGACGAATGCGATGTCCTGGTAGCCATGAATGCCGCCGCGCTGAAATCCAACCTGAAAGGCCTGAAAAAAGGCGGCAAGATCATCGCCAATATAGAAGGCTTTGACAGTAAGAACCTTCGCCTGGCTAATTACCCCGATGGGATCAACCCGTTGGAAGACAATAGCCTGGATAACTACACGGTCATAAAGATCGACGTGACCAAAATGACCCGCGAAGCGCTGAAAGAAATTACCCTGGGCACAAAAGAAAAGGACAGGGCCAAAAATATGTTCGTCCTGGGATTCCTCTATTGGATGTACAATCGGGACATGGCCAGCTCCATCCAGTTCCTGAAAGACAAATTCGGAAAAAAGCCGGAGATCCTGGAAAGCAATATAAAGGCCCTCCAGGCCGGATACAACTTCGGCGATACCACGGAGACCTTCACCACCACTTACCGGGTAGAAAAGGCTAAAATGGCCCCGGGCGTCTACCGGTCCATCATGGGCAACCAGGCCCTGGCATACGGCCTCATCGCCGCATCCCAAAAAAGCGGCCTCTCCCTCTTCCTGGGCTCCTATCCCATCACCCCCGCTTCCGACATTCTGCATGAGCTCAGCCGCTATAAGTCATTCGGTGTGCGGACCTTCCAGGCAGAAGATGAGATAGCAGGCATCACTTCCGCCATCGGCGCCGCTTATGGGGGCTCCCTGGGCATCACGACAACCTCCGGCCCGGGTATGGCCTTAAAGGCGGAAGCCATGGGACTGGCCGTCATGCTGGAGATCCCCCTGCTTATCATAGACGTACAAAGAGGCGGCCCTTCCACCGGCCTGCCTACCAAGACAGAACAAAGCGATCTGCTGCAGGCATATTACGGCCGCAACGGGGAATGCCCCATGCCCGTCATCTCGGCATCCACTCCCAGCGATTGCTTCGACGCCGTTTATGAAGCCATCCGCATCGCAGTTAACCATATGACACCTGTCATCTTCCTCAGCGATGGGTATATCGCCAATGGCGCCGAACCCTGGAAATTTCCCAAAAGCGAAGAGCTCGCTCCTATTGAAGTAAAATTCAAGACAGAGCTGGGTCATGGCGAAGACAGGTTCCAGCCTTATCTCCGGGATGAAAAGCTGGTGCGGCCCTGGGCCATACCCGGCACCCCCGGCCTGGAACATCGCATCGGCGGCCTTGAAAAACAAAACATCACCGGCAATGTTAGCTACGACCCCGAGAACCACCAGCTGATGGTAAAGATCCGGGAAGAAAAAGTAGAGAAGATAGCCGACTATATCCCCTTACAGCGGCTGGACAGCGGTCCTGAAAAAGGCGAGCTGCTGATCCTGGGCTGGGGTAGCACCTACGGGGCCATCAAAAGCGCCGTAACGGAGCTGCAAAATGAAGGCTATGCCGTCTCCCACGCCCATCTGCGCCACATGCGCCCCTTCCCTAAAAACCTGGGGGAGATCCTGAAGAACTTCAAACAGGTGCTGATCCCCGAGATCAACAATGGCCAGCTGATCAAAATCATCCGCGACAAATATTTCGTGGATGCGAAAGGCTACCATAAGATCATGGGCGTGCCCATTACTAAGACGGAATTGGTACTGAAGATCCGGGAGATGTTGGGCGGGCATAATTAGAAGGCGAAAGCTCACGGCTCAATCTGCCGATATTCGAGACCACTTTTGCGATAAAGTTGAACTGGTCCACCACAGGCTTGAATCCCGACAGCTGCCGCCGCGTATCGCTGTCGATAAAGCCACGTCCCAGCTCCGCTTTTCGTTGTTCCAGCAATGCATTCAGCTGGTCGTTCAGGAGGCGGAGGTCTTGTCTCGCCACCGCACCTACGCCATTCTCCGTATGTCCCGTCCCTTTCACCCCTGCGCCATGCTCCGGAGCTTTCAATCCTGCAACAGCATCTTCCAGGCAGACAAGGATCCCATCGACCACCGGCTGGTACAATCCAGGATTTGCATAGCCCGAAGGCCGGGGCAGCGCATAATAAGACAGCGTGGCTATATGCGAGGTCAGCATATGGTTGGACACGACAAACTGGTGCATCCTTCCCGCCACTTCCCGGTTGCCCCGCGGCTCCGATAAGATCCGTCCAAATGCATCGGAGAGATTGGCCAACGCTACGAACGCATGCTTGCGCGAAAGCTTATACTGTGTCATCGTGGCGGGCTTCCCCAAAAAAGCGCCGGCGACATCACGGAAATAGGCGGCATTCGCCTCGATGATCATGATCATATGGTCGACAGTCTGCTCCCGCTCCCAGGAAGGAACGATAAAGATATTAGCCAGGAAGGCCAGCGCTGAGCCAATGGCCGTATCGATCACCCTGTCAGACAGGACGCCCCTGAAATCGGAGGGATACAGCAGATGGAACAGCAGCAGCACATAAGGCGTCATCAACGTCACGCAGACCAGGTAATTTGTCCGGATAAAAACATAGGTCCCGATCATGAACAATATCATCAGCACGAACAGCACATTCCTGTCGTGGATGAAATACAGGATGAGCAGCCCCGCCAATGCTCCTCCCAATGTACCCATCAACCGCTCGAAGTTCCTTTTTTTGGTAAGGCTGTAGGCCGGCTTCAGGATCACGATGATGGTAAGCAGGATCCAGTACCCATGCCCAAAAGGCAGGAAGCCGGAAATGATATAGCCGGCGATCGTGGCGATGCTCACCCGTAACGAATGCCGGAAGATATTGCTCCGCAGGGAGAGATTCTCGAAAACGAGCTTCTTATCGATGTCCTGGTGCGTGATGAATTGCTCATAATCCACGGCCGGCTGGTCATCCTTGCTCAGACGGCGGTCATAGGTGGTATATCCATGCAGGGTGTGCAGCCGATCGCCGATATCCTCCAGGCTCTCCAGTATGTGCCGCAGCCCGATGAACCCTTCTACGTTCTCAGCTGTACGATGGCGGTCCCGGTATTGGATAAATGACTCCCTTAGCTTTTTGATCCGGGCGGCAAGATGAGGGGTCTCCACCGACGGCTTGCCGCTTTTGACGGCTATGCCGATCTCGTCCAGCTCGATGGCCATGTCCAGGATCACCTGCCGGAACTCCTCCAGCAGCCCGCTCTCGTCGAAGCTGCGGTGCAATAGCTGGTAGTCCTGCTGGGATGTCATCACCCTTTCAAAAAGGTCCACGATATCTAAGAATATCATGACCAGCACCCTGCCGGTATGCGTGGACTCCCGGACAATATCACGGCTTTTGAACAAAAGCTCTCTCAGCAGCTCCTGTTTCTCATGCAGGTCGATCTGGCGATCCACCAGCTGCCTGTAACTTTTGTCGTAGTCCACCTCCCTGGCATAAAAGGAAGCCTTGATGCGGAGATAGTCGGCCGTAGATTCCACACAATCCCCCAGCGCCTGCTGTATCAGCTTATAAGGACGGAAGCTGTAGAGCAGCAGGCTGAGCACCGTATACCAGGTCCCCCCCGCCAATATGTACAGCGCATTGATAAGGCTTTCCCATCCATGCTGCGGCCTGTCGATAGTCAATACCATGACCAGCAAAGCATTGACGCCAATGGAGCTCGCCCTGTTGCCATAAATGCTCATCATGGAAAACAAAAAGCAGGAAACAAAGACCAGGATGCCCGTCAGCATTCCCGAGCCGGAGACCAATCCGGTCAGCAAAGCAGCAATGAAAATAATGATGATGCCCGCGATCATGCCGTTGCGGCGATGATGGATGGGGCCCGGGTTGTCCGTATTGGCCACGCACATGGCGCCGATAGATACCGCAATGCCCACGGAAAGGTTATTAAAGTAGCTCAGCAGGATGGCCGGGATCGTGATCCCCGCCGTAATGCGGATAGCCCCGTTGAGATTATGGCTGTTGATGAAGCTTTTATATTCCCTGATATAATCCATTGCCTCATATAAAGATACCATGACAACGACAATTCACCGCCAAATAACATTATTTTTACGCCCCAGAAACCGATTATGACAACTACCATCGAAGACATCCGGGCACTCTTACGAACCTATGATCCGGCGCCCGTTACCACGCTGGAAAAAATACCGCAATCAGGCAGCAACCGGATGTATTTTCGCATCCATACAGCCGAAAGATCATACATCGCTACTTATAACGACAATGTGCGGGAGAACCGCACGTTCGTTCGTTTCAGCCGGCATTTCAGAGCCTGCGGCTGCCCGGTCCCGGAGATCTATACGGTCAACGAGACCTACACCATCTATCTACAGGAAGATTTCGGCGACACCTCCCTGTTGAACGAACTGGAAAAGCATGGCCACGGCGATCACGTGTATGAGCTGTTCCGGCGCAGCCTGCAAGCCCTGGCAAAGCTCCAGATCAAAGGTGATGAAGGCCTCGACTACAGCTGGTCCATCACTTCCAGGGAATTCGGCAAACAGGCCATCCTCAGCGACCTGCTTTACTTCAAATACTATTTTTTAGACACGCTGGAGATCCCTTATGACAAGGAGAAACTTATTGACGACTTCGAAGCGCTGAGCACCTATCTCACACACGTGGATCATAAATACTTTATGTTCCGCGACTTCCAGAGCAGGAATATCCTTATCCGCGATGAACAGCCTCACTTCATCGATTTCCAGGGCGGCATGAAAGGGGCCCTCCAGTACGACGTGGCTTCCATGCTATGGCAAGCCAAGGCCGAGCTGTCGGATGAATGGAAGACCAGCCTCCTGGAACACTATATGGACTTCATAGAAACGCTCCTGGAGAAGAAGATAGACAGGCCGCGCTTTGTCAGCCAATACAACGGCTATGTCCTGATACGCCTGCTGCAGGTGCTGGGAGCTTATGGCTTCAGAGGCCTCTTCGAGCGTAAGGCGCATTTTCTCACCAGCATCCCCCTGGCCCTTCGCAACTTCAAATGGTTCCTTACCAACAAACAGGTGGGCATCGGCCTGCCGGAGTTCGAACGGCTGCTGGGACTAATGGTGGAAGAGGATGTGATCCGTCGTTTCGAACCATTGCAGGCAAATGAACAGACGCCGCTGGTGGTACACATCAACAGCTTCTCCTATAAGAAAGGAGGGATCCCTAAAGATGACAGCGGGAATGGCGGCGGCTTTGTATTCGACTGCCGGGGCATCCTGAACCCGGGAAGGTTCACCGAGTTCAAGGCGCTTACTGGCCGGGACAAGCCGGTAAAGGATTTCCTGGAACAGCAGACGCGCATGCCGGAATTTCTCAACAGCATGTACAATATGGTAGACATTGCAGTGGAAGATTATATCAAGAGGGATTTCGAAAGCCTGTCCGTCAACTTCGGCTGCACTGGCGGCCAGCATCGCAGCGTCTATGCGGCAGATGCACTGGCCAGGCATTTGCGTAATAAATTTCGTGTAAAAGTAGATCTTCACCATATCGAACAAGAAGCAAAGAATTGGGTTAATACACAGGAGTCCGGGACATCCGCTCAGTAGAAGACGGGACCGCCCGGGCCGAAGAATAGATCCTACGCGTATGTATTATGTAGTTTATGGACTCTTGTACCTCCTCTCGCTCCTGCCTATGTGGCTGCTATATCCGCTGGCCGAAGGCCTTGCCCTGCTGCTGTACCATGTTATTGGCTACCGCCGCAAAGTTGTAAGAGCAAACCTGCAGCTGGCCTTCCCGGAAAAAACAACGGCAGAGCTCATCCGCATCGAAAAAAAATTCTACCGGAACTTCGTGGACAGTTTTATCGAGACCATCAAGCTGCTGTCCGCCACCCCTGCCTATATCAAACGTCACTTCGCCATCGACAACCCGGAGATCCTGGATAATTTCTACGACCAGGGACGTAAATGCCAGCTGCACCTGGGCCATACCTTCAACTGGGAGATCGCCAATGCCGCCATGCCCCTGCTCTCCAGGTATCCTTTTATCGTGGCCTATATGCCCGTGGAGAACAAGATCTTCGAACGGCTGTTCCTTCATTTGCGAAGCCGTACCGGCAGCATCCTCCTGCCCGCCACCCGTATGCAGCGCGCCATCATCCCCTATCGCAATACCCAATACCTGCTCACGCTGGTTGCAGACCAGGCGCCCCCGCATTCCGATCAGTCCTACTGGCTGAATTTCTTCGGACACCCCACACCCTTCGTCCGCGGACCGGAAAGAGGGGCCCGTATTGCAGATATCCCGGCCGTATTCGTAAAATTTTATAAAAGCCGCCGGGGGCATTACCGGGTATCCTTTACCACCCTCGCCGATCATTCGGCAGACCTCCCGGAGGGTGAGCTCACCCGTCGCTATCGCGATTGCCTGCAGAACGCTATCCGCGAGCAGCCCGACCTCTGGCTCTGGAGCCACCGCCGGTGGAAAGCCCCCTGGAAAGAGGAATACAGGAAATTGTGGATAGATTAACGGAATTCTGCTTCCTATAAAACCCTGATCGCGTTATCTTTACCGGAACCCTTACATAAAGCCAACGCGATAAATCCAATGTATTATTTCTTTTACGGTCTTCTATACCTTGTCTCCCTACTTCCCATGCGCATATTATACATCCTGGCAGACGGTATATATGGCCTGGTGTATTATGCCTTTGGCTACCGGAAAAAAGTGGTGATGGACAACCTGCAGCGCGCCTTTCCCGAAAAGACAGAAGCCGAACGGATCCGCATCGCCAAAAAATTCTATCGCAACTTCATCGACTCCTTTATGGAAGTGATCAAGCTCCTGTCGGCCAGCCAGCGATTCCTGAACAGAAGATTTACCATGGACGCCAGCATCCTTAAGGAGCTGCACGCAACAGGCGGCAGCTGCCAGGTGCACCTGGGTCATACCTTCAATTGGGAATGGGGGCAGCTGGTGCTCACCGGCCTGACGGATTATAAGATAATGGTCGTATACCAGCCCATAACAAATAAATTTTTCGAGCAGCTGTTCTACCGCCTCCGCACACGCACCGGCAATGTTTTCCTCCCGGCCAACAAAATGAAAGAAGCGATACAGCCCTACCTGCAATCCCAGTACTTGCTGGCATTGGTAGCCGACCAGGCTCCCGGGAACCCCAAAGAAGCCTGGTGGCTGGATTTTTTCGGACATCCCACACCCTTCGTCGCCGGACCGGAAAAAGGAGCACGCAGCTGCGGTCTGCCGGTCGTCTTCGCCTATATTGAAAAACCCCGCCGGGGCTACTATCATGCAACCCTGGCGCTCGGCTCCCGCGAGACCGCCTGCCTCCCCGAAGGGGAGCTCACCCATAGATATGTACGCTTTCTGGAAAATGTCATCCGCCGCAACCCCGACATGTGGCTCTGGAGCCACCGCCGGTGGAAACATAAGTGGAAAAACGATTATGCCTCTAAGTGGATCAGCGAAAACCACCCGCCGGAATACGTTTAAAAAAGGGTGAAATAACGGGTAGTTTTCAGGTGCTTTTTTTCGCCGGTTTGTTCCTACATTCAGGTCCTATTTGTTAACCATTCAAACCTGAATTTTATGACCTCACTCACCGACGGCGGAAGCCGGATCTCCCCGGCTGTTGCACAACAGCTCATTGGCACTTACAAAAATGAAGAAGGATGGCCCCCGGACAAGACCAGGGCCGTTTGGTTCTCGCTTGATTCCATTGCCGATATACAAGCCCTGATCAACGAATATGGCGGCGACGGCATCCGGATCTATTTCGGAAAATATCCCCAGGACACGGACGTTCCCGGTACACCTGACCCCGCCTATAAGGGGAAAGTGACCCTCGTGCTCATTCCCACAGTCACCGGTACCAACGGCAGTCACGATGATATCTTTCCTCCCACACCTTCCGGCGCCCCGGCTGCATCCGCAGCAACAGCAGCCACCCTGGACGACGGCGGCCAGGCTTATGATCACGGTAGCCTCTGCCCACCCAATTGCGGACAAACACCACCACCACCACCCGGCAATTAATCAAGCAGATCATCAATGTTCCATTTACAATTTTTTCTATACTTCGAGCTGAGTGCCTTCATCATCAGCGCGCTAACCTATAAATACTTAAAGGGAACGGCATTCCGACTGTTCCCTTTCTTTCTCTTTTTCATTGTGCTCGTGGAATTGCTCGGCGCCTGGATCGGCCAGATGCTCCATCAAAAGAATAGCTGGCTCTTCAATATCTCCACATCCATTGAATTTATTTTTTACGCTCATATCTTCTCCCGCACCCTCCGTGATCCGGCCTTTAAAAAAATGGCCTGGCGCTTCATGCTCGCCTATCCCATGGTAGTGCTGTTGAACGTCCTGTTCATACAGGGCTTCACTGAATTCCACTCCTATACTGTCGTATTGGGCAGCCTGTTCATGATCTTTTTATGCTGCCTTTTTTTCTATGAGCTGCTGCTGAATCCATTGGAAGGGGAATTGCATAAGGCGCCTATGTTCTGGATCAGTACGGGCATCCTTTTCTTTTACCTGGGCGACCTGTCATTCGATCTATTATTCAATCTCCTGAAGAATGACGCTACGGGCAAGGAATTTTTTTCAAGCATTAATAATAATCTTATATTAATACTTTATTCCTGCTTCATAATAGCGTTTCTATGCCAAAGGAGTCTCGTGAAATCATTATCACATTGATTGCAGGAACGAGTACTTTATTGCTTTTAGGCGCCCTGATGATCTCCTTTCTGTTCCTTTACCGGAATCGTCACCGCAAGCTGCTTCGGGAGAGGGAGCAGCTAAAGCTTTCCTATGAACGGGAATTACTAAAAAGCCAGCTGGAGATCCAGGAACAGACCTTCCGGCATATCTCCCAGGAGATCCATGACAACATCGGCCAGATGCTCAGCCTGGCGAAGCTCAACCTGTCTACCATGGACCCCTCCCTGCCGGACAACCTGGAACAGAAGATCAGCGATTCTAAAAAGCTGGTGGGCCAGGCCATTTATGACCTGCGCAACCTGTCCCATGGCCTCAGCACCGATTACATCGCTGATATGGGACTGGCCAGGGCCATTGAGCACGAATTGGAAATGGTCCGTAAATCGGGGGACTACGAAACCCTGTTTGAGTCGGACGGAAAGAGCTATTCCCTTGATAAACAGAGAGAACTGATCATTTATCGGATCCTGCAGGAGACGGTCAACAATATTATAAAACATGCTGCATCTCAAAAAATTATAATACATTTACATTACAGCCAGGAAGAACTTACACTTAGTATAACAGACAACGGAAAGGGATTTGATCTTACTCCTCTAAATGAAGATACATCCTTTGGCCTCGGTATCAGGAACATGCACAACCGGGCCAAACTGATGGGTGCAGGTTTTAAGATTAGCAGCACACTTGGGCATGGCACAAGTGTAATACTCAGCGTGCCTGTTGAAGCTGCTAATACCAGAACCTAAACCTCATTCGGAAATGAACAATCTCAAACCCTCGGTCGCACTGGTGGACGACCATGTACTTCTGCGCAACGGATTAGCTAATCTTATCCGGAGTTTCGGCGAATATTCAGTATTGTTTGAAGCCGGCAATGGCAATGACCTTATCCGGCAGCTAAAATCGCGTTTACTCCCCGACATCGTTCTGCTCGATATCAACATGCCCGACATGGATGGGTACGAGACAGCCTTATGGCTCAGACGGCATCACCCGGAAATAAAGATCCTGGCGCTCTCCATGTATGACACCGATAATTCCATTATCCGGATGCTGAAGAACGGGGTGAAAGGGTACATCCTCAAGGACACCGAGCCTTCCGAGCTAAAAATGGCCCTGGAATCCGTGATCCATAAAGGTTTCTATTATTCGGAAATGGTAACGGGCAAGCTGATCCATACCATCAATACCCTGGACGTCGTCAACCACAAAGTACATCACGTGTTCACCCTGAATGAAAGGGAGCTGGAATTCCTGAGGCTGGCCTGCACGGAATGCACCTATAAGGAGATTGCCGAACAGATGTACCTGAGCCCGCGTACCATCGATGGCTACCGGGATACCCTGTTCGAAAAATTGAATGTAAAGACAAGGGTCGGTCTGGTACTCTATGCCATCCGCAACGGCATCGTAGCGCTTTAGTTCAGCACACTGTTCTCCTTCTCTATCTCGATGCCTTTCTGGTCCTTGATCCTGCTCCAGCCGCCAACTACGTTGCGGATATTATGTATGCCCTGTCGCTTGACCAGCGACGCCGCTATGATGCTGCGATAGCCGCCGCCGCAATGCAGGTAGATATTGAAATGCTCGTCCAGGCTGGCCATGCTGCCGGGATCCACCAGGTCATTCAACGGCAGGTTCAGCGCGCCCTTGACATGCCCGTCCGCAAATTCCGTCTCCCGCCGTACGTCCACCACCAGCAGGTTCTCGTCAAAAGGTATATCCATCGCCAGCTCGTCTGCCTCCACATCGATAACCATATCGATAGGCAGCCCCGCTTGTTGCCAGGCGCTAAAGCTTCCGTCGAGATACCCTTTCATTTTTGAAAAACCCACCCGCGCCAGCCTTACTACACTTTCCTTTTCCTCCCCGGGAGTCGTCACCAGCAAAATGGTCTTATCGAAAGGCAGGAGACTGCCGGCCCATTCGGCAAATCTTCCGTCCAGCCCGATGCTGATAGCGCCGGGAATGAACCCTTCAACAAAAAGGGCCGATTTTCGCGTATCAAGGACAATGGCACTGTCATCCTGCGCCAGCTGCTGAAAGGCCTGGAGGCCCAGGGGCGTAAGCCCGGCCTCCAATACGTCATCCAGGCTTTCATATCCTTCCTTGTTGATCCTTGCATTGATGGGGAAATAGCTGGGAGGTGCATCCAGCCCCTCGGTCACCACCTTGATAAATTCTTCCTTGGTCTGGTCTTTCAGGGCATAATTGCCTTCCTTCTCATCGGCAATGGTACTGTATGTATTAGGTCCCAGGTTCTTCCCGCAGCTGCTGCCGGGTCCATGCGCGGGATAGACGATGACGTCATTGGGCAAGGGCAATATCTTGCTCCGCAGCGAATCATACAACATTCCCGCCAGATCTTCCTTGCTGAGGCTGCCGCTGCTGAGATCGGGCCGGCCCACATCTCCAACGAACAACGTATCACCCGTAAAAACAGCATGAGGGCTCCCTTCCGCCGTTCTCACCAGGTAACAGGTGGATTCAATGGTATGACCAGGCGTGTGCAGCACTTCGATCGTGTTGCCGCCCAGGCGGAACACCTCTCCATCCTTCGCTAAATGAATAGGGAATTCAGTCTCCGTGCGAGGGCCATATACGATGGGGGCGCCCGTGGCCTTGGAAAGATCCAGATGCCCGCTTACAAAATCCGCATGAAAATGAGTCTCGAAAATGTACTTGATGGTTGCCTTTCTCTCTTCTGCCAATTGCAGATAGACATCGATATCCCGCAAAGGGTCGATGATGGCAGCTTCGCCTTCACTGTCGATGTAATAGGCTGCTTCACTCAGACATCCAGTGTATAATTGCTTAATAAACATAGCCATGGTTTGAATGATGGCTGTAAAGTTAGCGATTATTCACTCATAGGAGCGTCAGGAAGCCGACGTTAATCGATCAGCTCGTCCACGCATTTCATAATTTCTCCCAGGCGATCGTGGTTAATAATGTAGTAGATGAATTTCCCATCCCTTTGTGTCTTTACAATGCCGGCCCTGCGTAGGATAGCAAGGTGCTGGGATGCCACAGATTGCTCCAGGCGAAGATGAACGTAGATCTCTGTCACTGTCAGCTTCTTGTTCTCATCCAGGAGGCGGATGATCTGCTGACGCAACTTGTGATTCAGCGCCCTAAGGATGAGCGCGCCTTTCTTCAGATTCAAAAAGTCGACTTTTACAGGGGCCCCGTCAGAGCCCTCTGCATTTACTACCATCCAATAGTTATTGTTGTTCATCGTTAAACTCATGAGCGATTACCATTTTAAGGATTTCAAGAAGATACAAGACGGATCAAACAAAATTAGGTGCTACTATTTAAAAAAAATGTTCATTTTTTACCAAAATGACAATATAGTCATTTTCTTGTATGAGTGTAGAATTCTTTGGTATAAGCGGGCTCACTGTACGCCAGGCCGGTGAATTCACGTTGTAAATATCGTAAAAAAGATAGAATACCCAGATACCCAGGATGATAATTAATTTCAATGAAAGCCGCGCTGGGTGCAGTGATTATAGGTTTACACTTACAGCTGCCACCGCCAAAAAACGACATTTGTCTATGCGGGAGATACGCAGAGAACGAATGCTCATCGACGATCATGGCAACAGTGGGCATCACCTCTTCCAGATCATTTTGGTAGACTGCTGTAAATACCTCCATACGGCGCGCATCGATCATCGGGCATAATAACCCATCCGCCGGCGCATGTTCTCTCGCAGCCAGCGCCATTACCTTCAGCGTATTCTCCGTGATCAACGGAATATCCAGCGCATAGCAAAACCCTTTGGCAGCGGCCATTCCGACGCGCAAACCCGTATAGGACCCGGGCCCGGCCGTTATTGCCACCGCCTGCAGATCCTTCATGACATGCCCCGTATCATGCATTATTTTTTCCACCGCGGGATGAAGCCACGAAGCATGATCTTTCTGCTCGGGATTCAACGCCATCGCTAAAACCTCCCCTTCCTTTGCAAGACAAATACCGCCTTGCTCCGTCGCCGTGTCTATGTTCAGGATCAATCCCATTGCCTCTTTCCGTTAATTTTTTTTTAATCACATTTTAATCCATGCAACGCGTCTTTCATCGCAGCAGCAGGCATATACCGGTTGTCAGTTCTGCTCAATTTGTTAAGAAGATCATAAATATTTTCCAAACCTATATATTCACTCCATTCGAAAGGACCAAAAGGATAATTGGTGCCCAGCTTCATTGCGGTATCGATCTCCTCTTTTGTGCTGACCTCTTCCTGCAAAGTATAATAGGCTTCATTGATGATCATTGCCAGGATCCTTCCGCTAACCATACCCGCAACATCCGGAACAATACGATAGGAAAGATCCAATTGTTCATAAAACGCCTGCAGCGTATCCTGCGCCGGCGCCATCATTGCCAGCTCGTGTATATTTCTCTCCAGCATGCCCGGCCATGCATTGATCCGGATAAATGGCCGGCCGATCTCCTCCAATGTATGCACCACGGAATTTATCATCACAGGTGCAGGTAGACACCTGCTCAGCTGATGGATACGTCCCTCATCGGATGTAAAAGCCATATCCATGAACAGGTCGGCATCCCCCTGCTGCTCCAGGCCGACCACATCATCAACCCATACACATTCCCAATGAGACGGCGCCCTTCCGGACAACCATTCCTTTACCCCCGTTTTTCCCGCAATGACAGCAATCTTCATTTTGCAAATATAGCTACAAGCTGTATTTAACGTAGCTTGCACCAAAATGACCGCTCATGGAAAAACAGATCGTCAGCACCCCCAACGCCCCCGCCCCCATCGGCCCTTACAGCCAGGCAGTCCTGGCAGGCAATATGCTATTCATCTCCGGACAAATAGCCATCAACCCCGCCACAGGCAATGTGGATGCTGCCGGTGACATCATTGGAGAAACGCACCAGGTGATGCACAACCTCAAAGCAATCCTCTCGGCTGCCAATATGGACTTCGGTCATGTAGTGAAGACCACCATCCTGCTGAGCGATATAGGCCATTTCGGACATGTCAACGAAGTGTACGGGAAGTACTTCACAGGCGATTTCCCCGCCAGAGAGACATACGCGGTCAAAAGCCTGCCCAAGAATGTCAACGTGGAGATCAGCATGGTGGCTTTCCTGCATTGAGCATGCCCCTCTGCCTCCCCTCCGCTGATATTGCACTAATTTTTTAAAACTGCAAGTTCCCTGCCTACCTTGGTAAAGGCTGCAATAGCCTTATCAAGATGGTCCTGCTCATGACCTGCGCTCAGCTGCACCCTGATCCTTGCCTGGCCCTTTGCCACGACAGGATAGAAAAAGCCAATGACATAGATGCCTTCATCCAGCAGCCTGGCGGCGAAGTTCTGGGCCACTACGGCATCATACAGCATGATCGGTACGATAGGATGATCTCCGGGACGGATGTCAAATCCCGCCTCTTTCATCTTACTGCGGAAATATTTTGTGTTATGCTCCAGCTTGTCCCGCAAGGCCGTCGTCTCGCTCAGCATGTCCAGCACAGCAATACTGGCGCCGGTAATGGAAGGAGCAAGGCTGTTCGAGAAGAGATAGGGACGGCTCCGCTGGCGCAGCATCTCAATGATCTCTTTCTTCCCGCTGGTGAAACCGCCGCTGGCGCCGCCGAGGGCCTTGCCAAGCGTGCCTGTGATAATATCGATACGTCCCATAACGCCACGGTACTCGTGCGTACCCCTTCCCGTCTTGCCAAGGAACCCGGAAGAATGGGATTCATCTATCATGACAATGGCATCATACTTATCGGCCAGATCACAGATCTTGTCCAGCTGGGCGATCGTGCCATCCATGCTGAATGACCCATCCGTTACGATGATCCTGCTGCGGGCGCTCTGCGCAGCTTTCAGCTGCTGCTCCAGGTCCTCCATATTGTTGTGCTTATAACGGAAACGCTGCGCCTTGCAAAGACGCACCCCGTCAATGATGGATGCATGGTTCAGCTCGTCCGAGATGATGGCGTCCTGGTCCCCGAACAATGGCTCGAATACACCTCCGTTGGCATCAAAAGCCGCAGCGTACAGGATCGTATCCTCCGTCCCCAGGAAAGTCGCGATCTTCTGCTCCAGCTCCCTATGAATATCCTCGGTGCCGCAGATGAACCGGACGCTGCTCATTCCATACCCCCGGGCGTCGATAGCCTTATGGGCCGCCTCGATCACCTTGGGATGGGAAGAAAGACCCAGGTAATTGTTGGCGCAGAAATTCAATACTTTCTTATTGTTTACCGTTATCTCCGCCCCCTGGGCACTGGTGATAATGCGCTCTGATTTAAATAGACCGGAAATCTTGATCTCTTCCAGCTCTGCGGCAATACGTTTGACAAAGGAGGGATTCATAAAGGAGTTTTTTTAAGACGCCAAAGGTAAGTAGTTGAGCTTTCATCGATTGTACTACTAGGGGTATTTTTTACCCGAATTGTAACAAATTAATATCTACCTTCGTCTAATAAGAGAAACAGGGCTAACTATGAGATCGAGGACCTACTTTCGGCTTTTCTTTCTGATCCTGGTAACAGCTGCCAGCCTTATTTTCTTTTCCTATTCCCGCAAAAAAGCAGAACCCGAAACAGAGCGCAGCAGCGAATGCAGCAAATCCTGCGAAAAAAAGGCCCAGTCTGAATTTATACTCTGGGAGTCTTTTACGCGTAACCTGCTGACCGCCAAGGGTTAGTCTCATTTTTTACTTTCCCCCTCCTTTTGTAACTTTTCTTCCATCTACCCGTATTACTGGTATGACCGTAATTTTACCTTTCCCGACAGCAGCTGCTTATGACTGAGAAAGAATTCAATGATTGTGTCACGAACTACGCGGATAACGTCTATCGGTTCATCCTGAAGAACCTCCGTCATGAAGAGGACGCGCGGGACGTGGTGCAGACTGCTTTTGAAAAGCTCTGGAAATGCCGCGGAGACGTCGAGGCTGGTAAAAGTAAATCCTATCTATTTACCATAGCCTATCACCAGATGATCGACCACATCCGGAAAACAAAAAAAGTACAGCTGCGGGATGAGTTCAGGGAAGAGGCAAAAATTGGACATTCTCCCGCACAGGATCTGAAAAAGGTGCTGGAACGGGCACTGGCCCGGCTAAATGAAACGCAGCGCTCATTGGTGCTGTTGAAGGACTATGAAGGATATTCTTATGAAGAGATAGGACAGATCACGGGATTGAATGAAAGCCAGGTAAAAGTATACCTGCACCGCGCCCGTATCCAATTGAAAAATTATCTGGTCAGCCTGGAAAACCTAATATAAACTTCATGATCACACGAAATAATTATGAGGAGTTCTTCCTGCTGTACGTTGACAATGAATTGTCCCCGGCAGACAGACAAGCCGTGGAAAGATTCGTCGAGGCGCACCCCGACCTGCAGGAAGAATGGGAGCTCCTGCTCCAATGCAGGGTAGCCCCTGATGAAGCCCCCGCTTTCCCGGGCAAGGAGCTGCTGCTGCAATTCGAAGATCCCTCCCTGATAAATCCGGTCAATTACGAAGCATGGTTCCTGTCATATATAGACGGCGAGCTGGACGAGCCTGGCCGCCGGGCGGTGATCGATTTTGTCCGCCTTCATCCTGAAAAGAACATCGAGCTGCAACGTTTGCAGCTGGCAGTCAACATTCCCGACCCGGCCATCGTATTCCCTGACAAAGAAAGCCTTTACCGCAGGGACGAAAAGAGAAGGATCGCATGGCTGCCGTTTGCCCGCATAGCCGCTGCAGCGCTTGTACTGGGCGCCGTCGGCCTGCTGGTCTTCCATCCTTTCCGGGCCAGCCAGTCCTTAGCCAAAAAAGAGCCCTCTGCACTTTCACCCATCGTCGTAACAGATACTCCGGCCTCTGCAACGGCCGACGCAACCCGTCCCCTGCAGGCGCCCGCACAAACGCCCGGGGGCGAAAAAGCAACTCCCGCACAACCTATTATAAAAAAACATCTCGCCACTGTAACTCCCCGGGCCGCTGATTCGTTACACCTGTACAAGCACCGGCAAGCAACAAACGAAGAAAAAGAAACAGCAGTTCCGGTGCTGGCGAAAACAGATCCACCCGTTCCGGACAAAGCCATTGCTTCCGTAAAAGTTCAGCCGGCGGATAACAACCCCGTCGGTGAAGCAGATCCGGCTGCCAGGCTGGCCGCCATCGACCCGAAAACAATCGACCGGACCAGGAACACGCCGGCAGCAAAGGTAGCCTCCGGCTCTTTCGCTACCCAGGCCCTGCTGAGCCAAACGGTGGCATACACAGAGGATGAACCCATGGAGGAGAGAGCTTCTCCAAAGAAAAATAAGTTACGCGGCATCTTTAGGAAGGTGACCAGGGCCCTGGAAAAACCCTCCAGCCGCGCAGAAGATGAAGACCGGAAGGTGCTCATCGGAAGCTTTCAATTTGCATTGAATTAAAATCTCACTAAAAAAAAGGAAATTATATGAGGCGTCTTTTGTCTTTAGCAGGATTATGCCTGGCCCTGTCCGGTCATGCGCAGGACTCTACCACGACTACAAAGAAGGATACAATAGCTCCGGGTCCCGGCGACACTATCCGCGTCGGCAACCTGATCATCGTTAAAAAAGGGAAAATAGACAGGGAAGACCACGGCACCATCCACGTCTACCACCGGCATAGTTCCTACCGCCCCTCCAATATCAGCACCAACTGGGGTATCCTGGACCTGGGCTTTGCTAACTACAACGACCAAACGAACTATTCATCGGCCTCTGCCCAGCAATTCGCCCCCGGCTCCACAAAGGACTGGTTCCGCCTCCGGACAGGTAAATCCGTAAATGTCAATATCTGGATCTTCATGCAGCGCATGAACCTCATCAAACACGTAGTGAACCTGAAATACGGACTGGGTATCGAGCTCAATAACTACCGCTATGAGGAAAATATTAAATTTCATACTAATCCGACCACGGTTGTCATGGATACGATCAACTATAGCAAGAATAAATTGGCCGCAGATTATGTAACTGTCCCATTTATGCTTAATTTTAACTTCACGCCGCATAGAAGGCATGATTATGGATTCAGTGTAGGCGCCAGCGTTGGATATCGATACTCATCCCGCCAAAAATTCAAGAGTAAGGAAACCGGTAAGTATAAGACATTCGACGACTTTGATATGGATCCGTGGAAGGTCTCGTGGATCGGGGAATTGCAAATGGGATGGTTGAAGCTGTATGGTTCTTATGCCGCCAAAAGTATGTTCCTGAAAGGATTGGACCAGCGGCCCTATACCGTAGGACTACGGTTCGGCAACTGGTAGCAAGTATAAAGAAGCTGAGAATTCATTTAGAGTTCTCATGTGTAGTAGTAACCGGTGCTATTCTTAGTACCGGTTTTGTCTTCTTAGGTCCCCAGCCACTTCGCCGCACCCCTGTCTCACATATGTTAAAATTTTCCACATTAGAAATAAACCAAATGTCGCGGCCGTTGTCCAAGGGTAAAACTGCCGCAAATGACTTCGAGAAAGATCCTCCTTGGAAGCTTGTTCCTGCTTACGCTTTGTGCATTCAGGGATGCCCGCACACGCACCGCTCACAGGCGCTTTTTTCATCCCGACCCCGAGGGGGAAGTGTATATACTCGTGATCAAAAGCAGCTATGAGCTGCAAGTCTTTGACAGCCAGGGATGGTACGCCACCTATCCAGCCGTTTTCGGCAACAAATCCCTGGATGACAAGATGATGCAGGGCGACCGGAAAACCCCGGAAGGCACCTTTCACATCGTCAGGAAAAGGCCCCATGAAAAATGGGATAAGATCATGGACCTGGATTACCCCACTGCAGCAGACCTGGCTAAATTCAATGAAAGAAAAGCAAAAGGATTGATACCCCGGTCAGCAAGGCCGGGCGATGGGATCGCTATCCACGGCACCTGGCCGCATGACGAGATGACCGTGGATAACTATCAGAACTGGACAAATGGCTGTATCTCCCTGAAATGCGAGGACATGGACGAACTGTACAACATCGCCCCTGTTGGAACCAAAGTCATCATTCAACACTAAACTACCTATAGTTTCCCCGCCTTGATCTCATCCACCACCGCAGGGTCCAGCAAGGTAGAGGTATCACCCAGGTTGCCGGTCTCACCCTCCGCTATCTTACGCAGGATCCGCCGCATGATCTTACCGCTGCGGGTCTTGGGCAGCCCGCTGACAAGCTGGATCTTATCCGGCTTGGCAATGGGACCGATGATCCGGGCCACCGTCTGTACAATAGCTTGCCGCACATGGGCTGGATCACCCTTATCCCCGTTGAAAATGACATAAGCATAGATCCCCTGTCCCTTGATATCATGCGGATAGCCCACCACCGCACTTTCCACCACCCCGGTATGCATGTTGATGGCATTCTCCACCTCCGCCGTACCGATGCGATGGCCGCTGACATTCAGCACGTCGTCCACCCGCCCCGTGATCCGGTAGTTGCCCTCGGCATCCCGCAAAGCGCCATCCCCCGTGAAATAAAGACCGGGATACGTGGCGAAATAGGTCTGCCGGCACCGCTCATGGTCCCCATAGGTCGTGCGTAACATAGAAGGCCAGGGAAATTTTATGCAGAGATTGCCCGCACCTGGCTCACCGGAAGCACCTCCGTGCCATACGCCGTCCCTGGCGGCATCGCCGCCGGGAACAGGCTCGCCTTTCTCGTCTACCAGCAAAGGCTGAACGCCCGGTAAGGGCAGGGTGGCATGCGCTGGCTTATGCGGTGTGATCCCCGCCAGATTGGAGATAAGGATACCCCCGGTCTCCGTCTGCCACCAGGTGTCTACAATGGGACAACGCCCTTTACCGATGTTCTCATGGTACCAGTGCCAGGCCTCTTCATTGATAGGCTCACCCACCGTGCCCAGCACCTTCAGGCTGCTGAGATCCTTGCTTTTCACATAGTCCGGCCCAAAGCCCATCAGGCTGCGGATCGCCGTAGGTGCCGTATAAAGGATATTGACTTTGAACTTATCCACGATATCCCAGAAACGACCGGCATCAGGGTACGTGGGTATGCCTTCAAAAAGAAGGGTGGTGGCCCCCGCGCTCAGCGGACCATATACGATATAGCTATGCCCCGTGATCCAGCCGATGTCGGCCGTGCAGAAGAATACGTCGCCCGGCTGGTACTGGAATACATTGACAAAAGTATAATTGGTATACACCATATAGCCGCCACAGGTATGCACGACCCCTTTCGGCTTGCCGGTCGACCCTGAAGTATACAGGATAAAAAGCATATCCTCCGCCTCCATCGTCTCGGCCGGACAGGCAGGGTTCCCCTGGGTCTCTACTTTTTTGATCTCATCCTCCCACCAGGTATCACGCCCCTTGATCATGCTCACGGGAACACGCGTACGGGTCAGCACGATCACCTTCTTTACGGAAGGACATTGCACCAGCGCATCATCGATCACCGACTTCAAAGGGATCGCTTTATTCCCCCGGTGCGCCCCATCCGAAGTGATCACGAGATTACACTGCGCATCCTGTATCCTGTCGGCAATGCTTTGCGCAGAAAACCCCCCGAATACCACCGAATGAATGGCCCCGATCCGGGCGCAGGCAAGGACGGCAATGGCCAGTTCCGGCACCATGGGCATGTAAATACAAATACGGTCGCCTTTTTTAGCGCCATTGTTCTTCAGGACCTGCGCAAACTGACACACCTTAAAATGCAGCTCCTTATAAGTAAGGATCCGGTAGTGCTCCTCCGGGTCATTCGGCTCCCAGATAATGGCCGGCTGATCGCCTCTTTCAGCCAGGTGCCTGTCCAGACAGTTCTCTGTGATGTTCAGCTGCGCCCCGGAAAACCATTTCACGCGCGGATCGGTGAAATTCCAATCCAGTACCTTATCCCACTTGCGGTGCCAGCTGAAATTCCCGGCAACACCCGCCCAAAACCCTTCCGGGTCTTCGACACTTTTCTTATACTCGGACTGGTACTGCTCCATGGACCTGATCTGGTAAGGATAGCTCATATGACGATCACAAGTTTTTGTAGATAACTGTTTATTAAATTAAGGGCCATAAAATTAGAATTTAATCGTCAACTTATTACATTTACTTTCGCTTTAACGCAAACGATTCCATAATCCTTAACATTCGTCTAACTTAATATTCATCTAACAATAACCATCTAACGAACACATGTCATCCACATCTGTTACCGGCATCCGCAAGATCATCACTGCCTCCTCATTGGGAACCCTCATCGAATGGTATGATTTCTACATTTTCGGTAGCCTGGCCACTGTCATCGCCGCTCAGTTCTTTCCCAAAGGCAATCCCACGGCGGCGCTGCTGTCCACCCTGGCCACCTTCGCCGCGGGATTCATCGTCCGCCCTTTCGGCGCCCTTGTGTTCGGCCGGCTGGGTGATATGATCGGACGCAAATACACTTTCCTCCTGACCCTGGTCATCATGGGCGGCTCTACCTTCGCCATCGGCCTGGTCCCCAAATATGAGACCATCGGCTTTGCCGCTCCCCTGATCGTTTTGCTGCTCCGCCTTTTACAGGGCCTGGCCCTGGGCGGGGAATATGGCGGGGCCGCCACCTATGTCGCAGAACACTCCCCTGCGCACCGCAGGGGTTATTTTACTTCCTGGATCCAGACGACAGCCACGGTAGGCCTGCTGGTATCCCTGGGCGTTATCCTCCTCGTCCGGCATCTCCTGGACCAGGACCCGGCCCGCAGCATAGAGAAGTTCAACGACTGGGGCTGGCGCATCCCCTTCCTCATTTCCATCGTGCTGGTGGTCGTCTCTATCTACATACGCCTGAAGATGAGCGAATCCCCCCTGTTCCAGCAGCTGCGCGCGGAAGGCAAGACCTCCACTAATCCCCTGAAGGAAAGCTTCGGCCATAAAGCCAATCTGAAAGTAGTCCTGCTGGCCCTGTTCGGCGCCACCATGGGACAGGGTGTTATCTTCTATACCGGTCAATTCTATGCCCAAACATTCCTGGAGAATACCTGCCGCGTCAATTTCGATCAGGCCAAGACCATCCTCATCCTGGCCATCGTACTGGCCAGCCCCTTCTTCCTTGTCTTCGGCGGATGGAGCGATAAGGTCGGGCGTAAATGGATCATGATCGCGGGCATGGCGCTGGCCGTCGTCTCCTATCAGTTCTTCTTCAGACAAATGCTGACCATCTCCGACGCCAAAGGACGGACCGAGCTGACGGCTGAAAAAGAGATCCGCAGCAACGCAGCCTTCATCGGCACTACCGGCAATGTACTACGCAGCACTTCTACCATCCGGCATTACGAAGATGGCTTCATCCTCAGCGAAACACAAAAAGATACGCTATACGCCGGCGGAAAGGCTGGCGCCAGATCAAAGCCCGAGGTAGCCAAAACCCTGGGTACGGCAGACTATTGGAAAATGATCGGCATCGTCTTCATCATGATCATCTATGTCACCATGGTCTATGGACCCATCGCCGCCTTCCTGGTGGAATTGTTCCCCACCCGCATCCGCTATACCTCCATGTCCCTGCCTTACCACATCGGCAATGGCGTATTCGGCGGCCTGACCCCCTATGTCGCACTGCTGCTGACGACCATCAACCCCGACAATAAACTGGCGGGACTGTGGTACCCCGTTCTGGTAGCAGCAGTTTGTCTGATCATCGGAGCACTGTACATACCATCCAAACCCGCATCTGCTGAATAATTATTAAAAACATCACATATGAACGCCATAAAAAAAATATTAGGAATAGCCTGGATCGCCCTGGGGCTCGTCACGCTCTTTTATCTCATAAAGACCGGCGCCTCCGAGATCGCCCGCAACCCGGTGTCGAGCACAAAGCTCCAATGGGGCATCTTCATCGGTATCTTCATCCCCATCGCCTTCGGTCTGGTACTGTTTGGTTACTATGCCGTGAAAGGAGAATACGGGACCGGGTATGATAAATAGGGGGGATTAACCTACTTTTACGGGGTAAACCACAAGCATGTCGATTGAAATTAAAGACCTTGTAAAGATTTACGGCGAGCAAAAAGCAGTTGACGGCATCTCTTTTAAAGTAGGTCAGGGAGAGATCGTAGGGTTTCTCGGTCCCAACGGAGCGGGAAAATCCACCACCATGAAGATCATCACGGGCTATCTTGGCCAGGATGGAGGAGAGGTCACCGTCTGCGGGATCCCTGTAAAACAGCGCCCCCTGGAGACCCGGAAAAAAATAGGCTACCTCCCTGAAGCCAATCCCCTGTATCCTGATATGTACGTACGGGAATACCTGGATTTTATAGCCGATGCCCATGCCGTCCCCGAAAAAAGGCAGAAGATCGAATCCGTCATCGCCACCGTGGGGCTGACCCCGGAAAATAAGAAAAAGCTCGGGCAGCTTTCCAAAGGCTATCGACAGCGGGTAGGCCTGGCAGCCGCACTCCTGCACGATCCCGAAGTGCTCATCCTGGACGAGCCCACCAGCGGGCTGGATCCCAACCAGATCATCGAGATCCGCGATACCATCAAAAAGCTGGGACAAAACAAGACCGTATTGTTCTCCTCACATATCCTGCAGGAAGTAGAAGCCCTTTGTGACAGGGTCGTCATCATCAATAAGGGCAAGCTCATTGCCGACAGCCCGCTTGGCCAGCTTCGCCTGGACAATCGCACCAACGCCGTCCGGGTGGCCTTTAAAGAGGAGCTGGAAGCTTCCCGGCTACAGTCCTTGAAAGGCGTGACCTCCGTTCGGAAACTGGCTGGCCGGGAATGGGAATTACAGGCAGGGGAGGAAAGCGACGTTAAAAAACAATTGCTTGAGCTGGCTTTGCAAAACAATTGGAACATTGTTTCTTTGCAAAGTGAAAACCAAAGCCTGGAAGAGATCTTCCGGCACCTGACAACCTGAAGCCTACGGACTAAGCGACTACTATCTACCACAACACAAACTTAAAAAACGACGAACCAACCATGAGCTACATCGCTGACATTCATGCAAGACAGATCTTAGACAGCCGGGGCAATCCAACGGTCGAAGTGGACGTGATCACCGAAAACAACCATCGCGGCCGCGCCGCCGTCCCAAGTGGCGCTTCTACAGGCATTCACGAGGCCGTCGAGCTCCGTGACGGGGACAAGAGCACCTACGGGGGAAAAGGTGTATTGAAAGCCGTTTCCAATGTGAACGATATCATTGCCGACCAGCTGATAGGATTCCCGGTAAACGAACAGGCTTCACTGGACGCAAGGCTCATCGAAATGGACGGTACGGATAATAAGGGTAAGCTGGGCGCCAATGCCCTCCTCGCCGTATCCATGGCTGTAGCCAAAGCCGCCGCCCAGGAAAGCAAACTGCCTTTATACCGCTATCTCGGCGGGGTAAACGCCACCGTCCTGCCCATGCCCCTCATGAATATCCTCAATGGCGGGGTCCATGCCGACAACAAGATCGATTACCAGGAATACATGATCGTTCCCATCGGCGCCGACACCTTCAGCGATGGTCTCCGCTGGGGAGTGGATATCTTCCACCAGCTGAAATCCGTCCTGAAAAAGAAAGGCTATAGCACCAATGTCGGGGATGAAGGCGGCTTCGCTCCGGACATCCAAAGCAATGAAGAAGCCATCGAAACAGTGCTGCAGGCCATCGAGGCTGCCGGCTACAAGGTCGGTACCCAGATAGCCATCGCCCTGGACGCCGCCAGCAGCGAAATGTACAAGGACGGCAAATATAAATTCTACAAGAGCAGCGGCAAGGAGCTTTCCAGCGATGAAATGGTGGCCTACTGGACCAGCTGGGTGAATAAATATCCCATCATCTCCATCGAGGACGGCATGGCCGAAGAAGATTGGGATGGCTGGAAAAAGCTGACGGAAGCCATCGGCAACAAGGTACAGCTGGTCGGGGACGACCTGTTCGTCACCAATACGAAGATCCTTCAAAAAGGCATCGACAGGGGCGTAGCCAACAGCATCCTCATCAAGGTGAACCAGATCGGCACCGTCACAGAGACCATCAACGCCGTTCAGCTGGCCCAAACCCATGGATATACCACCATTATGAGCCATCGCAGCGGCGAAACGGAAGATACGACCATCGCCGACCTGGCCGTAGCCCTCAATTGCGGACAGATCAAGACCGGCAGCGCGTCCCGCACCGACCGGCTGGCCAAATACAACCAGCTCATCCGCATAGAGGAAGAGCTGGGCGATAGCGGCATTTATCCCAAAGGAAGGATCAAATTCAAAAAATAATTTGTAGTTTACGGTCCCGGACGTCCGTCCATAGGCGTCCGGGACCATTATTTCGCATATTTTTTATGAAGCTTCTCGCCCATATTCCTGCCTGGTTGAAGAACAAATATCTCCTGACGGCCCTGGGATTCGCCGTCTGGATCCTTTTTTTCGACGCCCGGGACTTCATCACCAGCCATTTCCGGGAAAAGGGGGAGCTGAGAAAGCTGGAAGCAAGCAAGAAGTACTACGAACAACAGATCGCTACCACCCGCCAGGAACTGGAGCAGTTGAAATTCAATCCGGCCCTGCTGGAAAAATATGCAAGGGAAAAATACCGGATGAAAAAGGACAATGAGGATCTTTTCCTGGTTCGGGAAGCAACTCCGCCTACAAAACACTGACAGTTAGAGGCTTACATTTTAAGATTACCCTTTCTACCTAATTAATTCCCTTGGAAGGACAATAACGCGTACTCAACTACCGTTTTAATATTGGACGTTTCACTTTTTACTGCTTCGGAAAATTTATTAGGACATTAAATGGTTTTGCCTATGACACTCTTTACACCGGAGGATCTTTTGCTTTATTTGTACAAAGAGTCTTCCCCAGAATTGACGGTTGCTATAGAGATGGCGCTCAAGGAAGACTGGATGCTTCGCGAGAAACTACAGGTATTACAATCTTCTGCTGAAGGCCTCGATAAAGTTACAGTATCTCCCCGCGCTGAAGTGATCCTGAAGATCATGAACTACGCCAGGGAGACAGCTACCGAGTCTGTACAGCACTGAACTACGTTGGTATTTCCGGAAAACAGGTTACTTGAAAATATACCCTGTTTCCCGGAAACATCTTTTTTCTGAGACCTTCGGCGGAGTTCCGGGCTCTCACTCCTCCTCGGTCGTAACCTTGCGGTTACAGACAACGAACCTCCGGTTCGTTCGGGACGATCCCCACGCACTGGCCAGAACCGGCAATGCTTACGTGATTTCCCCATAACTTTACGGTCATTGAAATTTGCTGACAATGACCAGAAAGGAACGCTTTCAATTTGTACTGGCCTATTTTTCAGAACACAATCCCGACGCTGAGACGGAATTGATCTATGACAACCCTTACCAGTTGCTGGTAGCGGTCATCCTGTCGGCGCAATGCACCGACAAAAGGGTCAATATGACCACCCCCGCCATTTTTGAGCGGTTTCCCAACGCCCAATCCCTGTCAGAAACCAACTTCGATGAGCTGTTTCCGCTCGTGAAAAGTATCTCTTATCCCAACAATAAGACTAAACATCTCATTGGTATGGCAAAAATGCTTGTGGAAAAATTCCATGGGGAAGTGCCATTGACCGTGGAAGAGCTGGTGGAATTGCCGGGAGTAGGTCGTAAAACAGCCAATGTCATCACCTCCGTCGTGGACAATCAGCCGAATATGGCCGTCGATACACACGTATTCCGGGTCTCTGCCCGCATCGGCCTCACCGTGAACGCCAAAACACCCCTGGCGACTGAAAAACAATTGTTGGAGCTCATCCCGCGCGACCTCGTGCATGTTGCCCATCACTGGCTCATCCTGCATGGACGATATATCTGCGTTGCCCGTACGCCCAGATGCGAAGTTTGCGGACTCAGGCCCGCCTGTAAGTACTTTAAGAAGCATGTGGAAGGAAAGATCCCGGCGCCGAAGAAGAAGGATCGGGCCTAGTCCCCCTGCTTTTTCCTTTTCTTCTTCTTAGAAACCTTCTCCACCACCTTCATTTCATCAATCCCCATCGCCTGATACACCGTCTCCTGTATCCTCCCCCGTATGCTTAAATTAGACAACCTGGGATTCGTCTCCACAGGATTCACCCTATTCGACAGAAAAATAAAGATCAGATCGTATTTCGGGTCCACCCAGACACAAGTACCGGTAAATCCCGTATGTCCAAACGTCTGAGCCGAAGCCGACAAACAGGGATACGGCTCCTTCCTCGTTGCATTGTCCTTCTCCGGCTTATCAAACCCAATCCCCCGCCGGCTGATATCACTGTGATACGCCGTAAAATAATCGATCGTCTCTTTCTTAAGAAAAGTATGCCCATTGATCGAACCCCCATTCAACAGCATCTGCTCCAGGATAGCCAGATCATATGCATCGCTGAAAAGACCCGCATGCCCTGCCACTCCCCCGAACATGGCAGCGCCGGGATCATGCACATCCCCCCTGATCTGCTGCTGCCGGAAGACAGGCTCCAACGCCGTGGGAGCGATCCTGCCCAGCGGAAAACGTTCTCTTGGCTTAAACCCCGAGGAGCTCATGCCCAAAGGCTCATAATATGTCTTCCGAACGTACTCGTCCAGTGACATGCCGCTGATGGCCTCCACGACCTTCCCCATAAAAATAAAATCATTATCACTATACACATACTTATCCACCGGGCCCAGCTTGCTCTGCAGGATACGCGTATACATCGTATCCTTCCAGTCATTACGCATGTACATATTTTCCGCCACCCGTATGGCATGCATACTATCCGGCCGCAGCGCATAGAAACCCGGCCGGAGAGCCCCCTGGCGGGAGCTGTCGATCGTCTCTTTGTAAAAAGGGATGAAGGGATTCAGCCTCGCCTGGTGCAGCAGCACATCGAAGATCTTAAGCGATGCCTTATCGCTGCCCTTCACCCAGGGCAGATAATCCCCCAGCGTCTTCTGCAGATCAAGCTTCCTTTCGTCATAGAGTTTCATCACGGCCATCGTAGTAGCGCAGATCTTGGTGCAGGAGGCCATATCATAGATGGACTCCGTATAAACAGGCTCCGTCTTATCATAGCTCATATATCCAAATGCCTTCTCATAAGCGATCTTCCCGTCCTTTGCCACCAGCACCACGCATCCCGGCGCCGCCTGCTTGTCAATGGCTTCCTTACAGATGGCGTCGATCTTGTCCAGCCGGCGGGCATCAAACCCCAGGGCCACGGGGTCCGCGGCCGGCAGAATGGCACGGGCAGGAAGGATCCCCGCACCGGCCTTATATCCATCGCATACAGACACCGGCAGCTGTCCTTTTGCTGTAAATTTGCCGGCAAGCCAATCCGCGGCCACATCCTGCGTGATCTCATCGTCCTCATAACAAGCCACCAGGTTCTTCACCCCGCAATCATTTTTCAATGCATAAGGGTTACCAAAGGCCAGTACGATGGACTTGTTTTGCTGCTCCACCTGCTGCAACAGCCAGGCGGCTGGCTGACTGATGGCAAAATTGCGGGCAGGGAACCGTGCATAATTATGCAGTCCGATCACCAATGCATCATAGCGATTGCTCAACAGCTGCAGCGCAGCTGCCGCCTTCACACTGTCCAGCGAATAATCGAAAAGATAAATGTGCGCATTAAAGTCCGTCCGCAGCCTGCGGCTGAATTCGTTCTCCCCCGTCAGCCCCATGCCGATATAAGCGATCTTTTTCTTTTTCACGGCAGGACGCGCCACTATCCCATCCGGGGCCACCAGGCTGCTGACAACAGGCGAACCCGTGCCGGCAGGAGCCTGGAAAGGGAACACATCTGCATCCTCATTGCGCAGCAGCGTCAGGGCATTTTCCGCCACCTGCCGCCGCATATTCTTAGCACCTTCATTCAGATCTTCTGTAAGGTGTGCCGTATCCACAGGCTTGCGGTCCGCCAGCCCATAATGATATTTGGCATATAGCACCCGCTTCACTTTTGCATCTATGTCCTTCCATTTTAATTTCCTGCCGGCCAGCGCCTCATTGATCTTCGCCAGGCTGGTGCCCACATCACCCGGCAGGCACAACATGTCATTGCCGGCGATCAGGGATTGTACGGAAGCATTCCCGTCAGGATAGAACTTCGCTACCCCTTTCATTTCCAGGGCATCTGTAAAGCTGATGCCGTTATAATGCAGCTTTTTGCGCAGCAGCCTGGTCACCGTCTTGTCCGAAAGGGAAGTGGCCTGGTTAGGCGTATTGTCGATGGCTGGAATATAAAGATGCGCGATCATGACACTTCCTACGCCCGCCTTGAATAGCTCCCGGAAAGGGTAGAGCTCCAGGGAATCCAGCCCCGCCTTACTTTTATTGATCACCGGCAGGTCCAGGTGCGAGTCCACGGACACATCTCCATGTCCCGGAAAGTGTTTGGCGCAGGCCATCACCCCCTCCTCCTGCAATCCTTTCATGTATTGTATGCCGTATTGCGCCACCTTCAGCTTATCCTCCCCAAAGCTCCGGTCATTGATGACTGGATTATCAGGATTGTTATTGATATCCACCACGGGTGCATAATCCACCTGTATACCCATCCGCCGGCATTGAGCTCCTACCAGACGGCCATATTGATACACCAGCGAAGGGTCGCTCATCGCGCCCAGCATCATCTGCCGGGGTAACGCGATCACACTGTCCATCCGCATGCCCAGTCCGTTCTCCGCGTCTATGCAGAAAAGGAGAGGGGTCTTTGTAATACCCTGAAAATAGTTTACCCGGCTGGCCTGCGCCTGGGGACCTCCCTGGAAAAGACAGATCCCCCCGACATTGTATTGCCGGACGGCCGAATCCACTTCCTTATCATAAAATAGAGGGCCCCGCGTCACCGGGTCGATGGCCGACATCCGTATCACCATTAGCTGGGTGATCTTTTCATCCGGGGATAAGGTCCTGAAAACGCTGTCAACCCAGGCATCCGCAGCGGCAGAGGGTCCGGCTATTGACTGCGCATGGGCAGCCATGCTGCCGAAAGCAAGTAAAAAGGCTATAAAAGGTTTTCTCATATCCGGGAGGTTTCTCCATGCAGGGCCGCCTTACGATTATTAGGCGTAAATTGCAACACAAATTAAGGTAGAATTGCCAGACATCATCCATTTATTGCCCGATAACATTGCCAACCAGATCGCCGCCGGTGAAGTGATCCAGCGCCCTGCCAGCGCGGTGAAGGAATTGCTGGAGAATGCCGTCGACGCCGGGGCCACGGAGATAAAGCTCATCATCCAGGATGCGGGGAAATCGCTCATCCAGGTGGTGGACAACGGGAAAGGCATGAGCGGGACGGATGCCCGGATGGCTTTCGAGCGGCATGCAACGTCCAAGATCAGGAACATCGACGATCTTTTTCACATCCGTACCATGGGATTCAGGGGCGAAGCCCTGGCCTCCATCGCCGCCGTAGCCCAGGTGGAACTAAAGACAAAAAGAGAAGAGGACGAAACAGGCACCTGCCTGGAGATCGAAAATAGCAGGGTCACCCGCCAGGAGCCCGTCGCCTGCCCCAGCGGCAGCAACATCGCCATGAAGAACCTTTTCTTCAATGTGCCCGCACGCCGGAACTTCCTGAAGAGCAATGCCGCCGAGATGCGACATATCGTTGACGAGTTCACACGGGTGGCGCTGGCATTCCCTTCCGTCTTTTTTTCCCTCAGCAGCAATGGACAGCAGCTGATGCACCTGGAAAAAGGCAGTCTGAAACAACGCGTGGTACAAATACTGGGCAATACACATAATGCCAAATTGGTATCTGTCCAGGAAAATACAGACTATCTCAATATCTACGGATTTGTCGGCAAGCCCGAGACAGCCCGCAAAACAAGGGGAGACCAATACTTCTTCGTCAACCAGCGTTTTATCCGCAGCGCTTATCTCAACCATGCCATCATGAACGCGTATAGGGATATGATCGCTCAGGACAGCTTCCCCTTATACGTTCTCTTCATCGATCTTGACCCGGCGCAAGTAGATATTAATGTGCACCCGACCAAGCAGGAGATCAAGTTCGAGGATGAAAAGATCGTTTACGCTTTTGTTCAGGCGGCCGTAAAGCACTCCCTCGCACAATTCAGCGTTACCCCCACCCTCGACTTCGACCTGGACCCCTCCATCCAGGGACTCGACGCCGTGAGCAAGCCCGTAAGCGAGGAGAAAAAAGCCGCCGTCGCCTCCTCTTCCCTTTATCAGACCTTTACGCAGAAGAACCAGGCCCATTTCATCGAGCCCACGCAAAAAAGCGAGCTGAAGCACTGGAAGGATTTTTACGAAAAGCCATCCACGCCTGCAAAGCCCGGCGAATCCCAGCCCCCTCATACGGGTGCCCCCCGGCCCGGCGAACCTTCCCCCATCCACAGGGTAGCTGCTCCGGAAGAGGCGCCATCGCTGCCCGGAATGCCGCGCCCCGGTAATAAGATCGCACCGATCGAAGGGGCGCCGCTGCAGCAGCTGCTCAATACTTATATCGTAACGCCGACCAACAGGGGTTTTATCCTGGTCCATCAGCAGGCAGCCCATGAAAGGGTCTTGTACGATCGCTATGCCGCCGCCGCCGCAGGCAAGGGTATCCCAAGCCAGAAAAGCCTGTTCCCGGCGACGCTGCAGCTCTCCCCTCCCGATGCCATCCTCCTGCAGGAGCTGGCGCCCGACCTGCTGATCCTGGGTTACCAGATAGAACCTTTTGGAAAAGACAGCCTGATCGTACAGGGTACGCCGGCCGATACGGGCCAGGGCAATGAAAAAGCAATTTTGGAACTCCTGCTGGAACAGTTCAAACATTTCACCAGCGACATGAAATTCTCCCGCCGCGAAAAGCTCATCCGCAGCATGGCCCGGCAACAGGCGATCAAAGCCGGTCAATCCCTGGAAGATTCCGAAATGAAGACCCTGGTCGAAGGTTTATTCGCCACCCAACAGCCCAATATCACCCCCGGCGGAGATCCAACGTATATCGAATTCAGAAAGGAATACGTAGAGAAGCTATTTGGCAGATAATTTTTTCTTCCTGCCATCCCATAAGATATAGCGAAGATATACCTGTATGGAGCTATTCCTCGACTGTGTCACCTGTGTGTCGGAGACCCTGACATCAATGAAATTACTGAGGGCCCTGTTGTAACGCGCGCCGATAATGAACCTTTTATAGGTATAGCTCAGGTCGAGCAGCAGCCGCAATTCAGTCGTCTTCATCTTCTGATAGGTCGTGTCATTCTTAAAGCTTTGCACTTTGGACGATTTGATGGTATCCGTCCCGATGGATAAGCGGGATGAAGCTTTCTCCTGGAACAGACCCACCCCATTCGTCAACCTTGAAAATTGCAGGCCTGCCCCCACATAAAAATTAGGGAACGGACTATAATGTACACTCAATGGCAGGTTGAAATAAAACAGCTTTTTGATATACAGGACGCTTTGAAGCTTTGCGGTAGGGATCGTCATTGTATCCACCTTCGACTCGCTGGCCAGCAGGTCCTTCTTTGTGTACTGAGGTGTATTGAATTGTGCTTCCAGCTGGACAAAAAGTTTCTTACTAAAGTAGTATCGGATCATTGGTACAGGGATATAGTCGCGTATCCCTCCCGTAGTGCCGCTGGAATTGTAGTTCGATTGCTCCTGCTGGCCCACCGAAAAGAATTGGTTGAGACCAATGCCCGCTACCCATCCTTTATGATCGGCTTGGATGCTGTCAGCCTTCTTCCCGGCCGCAGCCACGCTATCAGCTCTTTTTTGCGCAAGCGTTTTCTTAGTCACCGATTTTTTGACGATGACGGCAGTGTCCTTCCCTTTGTTGCCCCGGACAACCGTATCACCACCTTTAACGTTCCCGCTCACCGTATCGCCATCATTAACACCCCCACCCAATCCACCACCTTTCACGCTCACTGTCACCGTATCTCTTCCTTTCCCGTTCACCGCCACCCTATCTCCGGCATTTCTATCACCTCCCTTGCGATCGCCGCCTTTACCCCTCACCCCCCCTGTACTATTTCCCTCTGTTCCCTTCTTTATTCTACGAGCCGGTAACTTCTCCTTCTCCGTACTACTTCCCGCTGTCTTCTCCTTCTCTGTACTATTTCCTGCTATCTTCTCCTTCTTTACAGTACTTTTTTCTCTCTCCTCCCTTATTCCATTTTCGCTGTCTTTCCTTGCGCCATTCCCCGCCATCTCCTCCTTCCCTGTACCAATTCCTCCTTTCTCCCGTCCTCTGCTCTCCGGCTCCTTTCCTTCCCCTTCCTCCGCCGTACCCCGCTCAACCATCCTCTTCCCTTCCTCAACACTGCTATCTGCAAACTTATCTTTCCTTCCCCGATAGTCCGCACCTCCTCTTACCACAGCCGCTTTCTCCCTCCCGCCGGAATCCGCCCCTGCCCTCCGTACATCCCCATGACCCTGCCGCCCCGTGAACCTTCCCAAACGCCCCGGACAATTACAAACCCCGATCAACAGCAACAGCAGGATGATCAGCAGTACCCAACGCCGCCTGTCCCGCTTCCCGCGAACTGGCATTTCCACCTCCAGCAAACCTTCCATAGCCTTCCAGGCATCATTCATCTCCGGAACCGGGATGTCTTGCAGCTTGTCAGCCCATGGATTTATATGGTCATGCCTTTCCATCATGGGTTGCTTTCCATAAGGTGTATAATTGCTTTGAGCTGTTTCCTCGCTTCACTAAGATGCCACCGGCTGGTGCCCTCGCTGATGCTTAGCAGGTTCCCGATCTCGCGATGATTGAACCCATCTACTGCATACAGGTTGAACACAAGTCCGGTGGCAGCTGGCAGATGCCGGATCAACTTCAGCAATGCTTCCCCGCTGAACTTATTCAGCGCTTCATTGTCGATGGCAGGCTCATCCGCTCCGGCTTGTAATTCCTCCGTATCCAGATAAGCCCGCTGCTTGCGCAGAAAATCGATCGCCGTATTGATAATGATCCTTCTGATCCATGTATAAAGGGCCGCTTTGTCAGCCTCGTAGGCCCCGATATGCTTAAACACTTTTAAAAAGCCATCATTCATCACTTCCGTTGCATCCTGACCATTCCCCGTATAGCGGACGCAGAGGGTCATCATCGCATGGTAGAACCTTTTGTACAGTTGCTCCTGCGCTTTACGGTCGTTCTTCTGACAACCCCTGATCACTATTTGTATGTCGTCCTCCTCGGATGGCAATGGTAGAATTGATCGGCTCTTTTTATAAACTGTTCATCATAATTTCTGGATCTTGCTCCGCTTCATCGTTCCGCCATACTGTATCTGCACATAATAAATACCTTTCGGAAGACTGGCCGTTGGCAAAGTGATATGGTTCATCCCCGCATACCCCGCCTGTTTCCTGATAATCACCAGGTGGCCCATGCTGTTGAATATATTGACATTGATCATATGCGCCTGATCCAGCTGCACATCGATATACGACTGGCTGGGGGCCGGATTGGGATAGGAAGTTATAAAATTATTTCCCCCGCTGCCAAGGCTGTCGATACATACCGACTGCTGCGTCATACCATAGCAGCCGGATTGCGTCGTAGTATACAATGTAACCAAATAGCAGCCCGTATCCGTGAAAATATGGGTAGGTTGCTGCCCATGCAGGATCACCGTGTTCAGCGAGTCAATGGGCCTCCAGATCACCCAGGTAAGAGAATCAGACACAGTGCTGTCCTGGGCGACAAAGGTCACCTGGCCCGGATGAGCGGGGTTATGGAAATAGAAAAAGGGCACATTACAGGTAGGCCTTCCCATCACATATACAGTGTCAGTGGTAGTAGAAGTACAGCTGTCGGTCCCGTTAAACCCATATAGACGGAGTGTAACAATATAAGTTCCGCCATAAGCGTACGTATGGGCCGGTTGGCTGCCGAAGGCAGATCCCCCATCTCCGAAAGTCCAGTAAAAAGTATAGTTATTGGGACTGGCAGTAAAATGCACCGTCTGCGGATCGCTGGAATCTGCGCTATGATGAATGACAGGCGATACCGCGCAGCCACTCACCACGTCGATCGTCTGGCAGGCCGAAGAGCTGCAGCCCGAGGCGGTATGCAGGCGGGCGCAAATAGTATAATGTCCGGAAGCCAGGTGCCGGTTCAGCAGGCTGTCGCCTGTTCCCACCAGCGTATCATTGATATACCATCTTATCGTGTCCGTAGCCAGGCCGGAAGCTGTGGCATAAAAGTTATAGATATGGGAATTCCCCGTGGAATCTCCTTGTATATACAGGTACAGCGGGCAGGAAGGCACCGCATTGACAACCACATCCTGTGCGGTGGAATCATAACAGCCGCCCCCCGTCGAATCCCTGATGATATGTATGACCCGGTAGGTGCCGTTTTGCTGATAAACGTGTACGACATATGAATTATTCCTGCTGAAACCCGTACCATTTCCATCCCCGAAATACCAATAATGCTGAATATTGGGCAGGGTATCCTGGGCCAGGAAGCTGACACCGGTCCCGCCACTGGTATAGGCCTGGAAATGAGCCGTACAGGAGGAGCTGTCCTGCGCCCTGACGGACAACAGGCAGCAAAAGAAAAGGGCAGTGATAAGGGTGTAAATTTTGTTTTCCATATAGAAAAGTTTTAAGGGAAGCCGGAAAAGTGGGACGGCCTCTCCTTAACACGTACGGGTACAGGAAAAACAACGTTGGGTGCCCGGATCAATATTTCTCCCGGATCCCCTCCAGGAACCGCTCCATCTTCCTCCGGACGGCCGGATCGCTGTTATTGTTGATCAGGATGGAAAATATCAGCAGATGGTCCTTTTTCGTTATCAGGAAGCCGCTGAGGGCTACGACACCGGAAAGACTGCCCGTTTTGGCATAAATATAGCCGCTGTCCTTCTTATAATAGTTGGAGAGGGTGCCCGTCCCGCCCGTGGGAAGGATCCCTTGCAGCCTGGGCAGGCCGAACTCGTCTTTCATCTTATTCAATAGCCAGACAAAGTCCCGGGGTGTGAACAGGTCATTGCGGCTGAGCCCGCTGCCATCCACCCAATACGGTCGTTGCGGAAGGTCTTTCAGATCGGACTTTAACAAGGTATCGATGATCCGGGCATCATTCATCCGCCCCAGCCTTTCATTACTCACCATCAGCAAAGTTTGCTCGGCAAAAAAATTATCGCTCTGGTACATCATGGGACGGAAAAGGCTGTCGACAGGGCGGCTATGAATGACATGGAGCAACGGATCATGTGCGCCTCCCGGAACAACGCCGCTGCGATGATCAGGCGCCGGCAGCTGACGCCGGGTAAAAACAGCCCGTCCCACTGTATCCTTCAGCAGGATGGCGGCAGAGGCCGTACCATCAGTGATAAAAGGGACATCCTGTATCTTTTGCTTTTCCTTTTTGCCTTCCGTGATCTCGAAAGCATTCCTGTTCAGATCCCTTTCCACATAAAAGGACTTCTTCATCGTGTCCGCCGAAAAACGCACTTCCCAGCTGATGTCCGGAATAGAATAAAAGGAAGCTGAGGTAGTATCCTCCACCCAGCGGATGACATTGCCATAGACAGGCAGCGCGCTTCTTTCCGGCATATAATCATCATTATAATCATCCCAGGCCCAACCCCTGCCAAGCGGCCTCTCCTGCCAATTGGCATCCGTAAGCCACAGCGGCTTTTTCGTCCGTTTTAAAAAGTCCATCACAGGCTGGCTGGAATAAGCAGGGTGGAGGAAAGAAGGATCCCCGGAAGGCACCAGGAAGATGGCCGTGTCCGTCTCCCGGTAACGGACCCCCACCAGCGAATCGCCCAGGTACTTCATACCCGCATAAAGGGAAAAAAGCTTCGTATTGCTGGCCGGTATAAAATATTTATTGCTTTGCTGCTCGAAGAGATAGGCCGCCCCGGCGGGGTCATACAGACAGATACCCACCTGCGCGGATTCCAATCCGGGCTGGGAGAATACGGCCTTCGCGGAAGCGCTGATAGAATGTGCTGGTGAACAAGCCTGGCCCAGCAGGACCGCCAGCAGGATAAAAGGAACATGCTTCATACCTCAAACCTACCTAAAATCATCCAAAAAACAGCTCCGCTAAACCCATGTCATCCTACTGAAGACCGCCATGACAACGCAAAGTAATTCCATTGATATAGCCGTTGGCAATGATCCCGCGGATCGCCGCCGCCACCTCTTCCGGCTGGCCCACCCTCCCTGTATTGACCTTGGCGCTAAAGTCGCTGAACACCTGCTGTTTGCTCTCCGCCGGCAGGAAATCCCACCAGGGAGTATCTATCACCCCGGGAGAGACCGCATTTATCCTGAGCGGCTTCAGCTCAGCCGACAGGATGGGGATCATTATTTCCAAAGCCCCATTGATCGCCGCAAGACCAGAAGCGCCCGGCAGTACAGCCCCTGCACTGGCGGCAGTCACCAATGTGACGCTCCCCGCAGGATCCATATAAGGCAATGCCGCCTGTAGGATGTTCAGCTGTGGCCAGAACTTGCTGTCAAACCCTTCCTGCAGTTCCTGTAAAGGCAGGTCCCTGAACATCCCGCCTCCCTTGCCCCCACTCACTGTCACGACAAGGTGATCCACCTGGCCCGCTGTACGGAAAAACGCATCCAGCGAAGTCCGGTCACGCGCATCCAATGCCGCTGTCTTTACCGGACCAAACCTATCTTTCAGTGCTTCCAATTTTGAAGCGTCACGACCCACAACAGTGAGAGAAACCCCTTCTTCCACCAGCATTTTTGTCAATGCCAACCCTATCCCGGAACTGCCGCCGGCAATCACGATCCTGCTTTTGCTTAATGTAGTCATCTTGTATTTTTTTTACAAAATTCCTATAAGCGGCAAAGCATATCCCTGACCGTATCATGCTGGTTATTGACTTAATTATGCATTCCCCCTGTATTCCAGGGGCGTCCGATCCGTTCCCTTCTTAAAAAAACGGTGGAAAGAGGAAGGTTCGCTGAATTGCAGACGCCAGGCGATCTCCGCAACGGAAAGTTCGGTGTATTGCAAAAGACTTTTTGCTTCGAGCAGGATCATCTCCGCGATATGAGCGGAAGCTGTTCGTCCGGTGACTTCTTTCACAGTACGATTGAGGTGGTTGGGTGTGACATATAGCAGGCCGGCATAATCAGCCACCTGCTGCCGTTCCAGATAATGCTGCCCCACCAGCTTCCTGAACTTCATCACCAGCGCGGTAGCTTCGGGAATACCGTTGTAGGATCCCAGGCCCTGCTCCTGGTAACTTCTCTTTAATTCCAACAGCACCAGGTAAAGGTAAAGCCGGACCGCCGTCGCTTTTTCCTGCTTGTCCTCTTGCAGCTCCTGGTTAATGGATAGTATCAATGTCTCTACCTGCGTGGCGGCAGTGGGGGGCAGCTGGAAAAAGGGAACGCCGAAATAATTAAAGAAAGGAAATTCATCGGCTATCTTACCCGCAGGGATCAACGGCTCCAGGAAAGGAGGGTTGAACATCAGGTAATAACCAAAAATGTCCTTACTGATGTTGGATTTGGAAAATATCTGGTTGGGGTAGGTACAATTCACCGTACCTGGCTGGTGCGTATAGTGCTCCAGCCCAAGCTGGACATCGCAGCTACCCCGCAGCGTTAGTCCTACACGATAGAATTCACTGCGCAGCGGCCCCATGCTGCTGGCAAGGCCCAAACTGGAATACAGCTCGAAATCCTTTATCCGCAGGGAAGGCTCCAGCTGATGGTAGCCAAAAGCCGGCGCCGGCGCCGACGTCCGGTGAATGGAATGATACTGGTCATCCAGTTTATATTGAGGTATCTCCTGCTTCATAATTAGCCCCGCTCCTGTGCCCTTAACCATCGCTCCGGGATCGCATTGCTGCTGGCTAAAAGATAATCCTGGTAGGAACAGGCGATGTATTTGCTGTCGGGCAGCTGCATCCACCAGCGTTGTGTTTTCTTGCTCTGTAAAAAAGTCGTCTCCACTTCCGCAAAAGCCGTCCGGTATTCTATAAAGAGATCCCGGTCCGTCAGGGCGGCCTCGCGCCTGCCCCGGCTCTTTCCGTCGATGAGATACCACAGCATATGACTGATCTGCCGGGCCGTCAGTCCATCCCGGTCCCTGTCCGGCATATAGCCGTAAACCCCCACTGTATTGACTTGCTGGCTCAACCCGGCATAACGCATCAGGATACAAGCCTCTTCCCCGGTAAAGCCGTTGGGCGACACACGGTTGGCCGGAGCGAACGCATTGGCGATCGCAGAGATGTCAAAGCTGAACAGATGGGAATTACGGATGACGGGCTCCATCTCCTCGATATTGTCCTTGACGCTGCCCAGCCGGAAACAATCGAACCGCAGCTTATCCATGGTCTCCAGCATATGCGGATGCACATAATAGCTCTGGAAGCCGATGTGATTATAGTGATGGATATAATTAGGTTCTCCCGTCAGCATCTCCATAAGGAAATTATCGCTGCGATGAAGGGAATGGATCTCCAGGTCGATCAGCGCATCGACACAGGTAGCTTCGATGATATTCTTTTTATCCGCATAAGTATAATATTGGGAGAGAGTGAGGTCATGGGACCCTCCCAGGATCAATACGGTCTTTCCTACATCCGTGAGTGCCCCGATCACTGTCTTGAGCGCAGCATAGGTGTCGGCCAGGGTAGCGCCGGAGCGGATATTTCCGACATCTGCCAGGCGGATATCCGGATGCCAATAGTACAGTTGATAAAATTCCGCCCGGATAATGTCCGGCGCATGCGGACGGTTACGGTCCCGGCCAATCCCTCTTTCCTCGTCGCATCCGACGATCACCAGGTTTGCTTCTTCCAGATCCGGGAAGTATTCATCATGTACGTCGATGAGCTTACCGATCTGCCCGTCCTTATATCCCTGATCCTGCGATAGTTCCGCAAGATTCACCGGATTCAGGAAATCACTTATATGCAGGTTTGACGGCATGGATTCTCTCAATTTTGGCAGCAAACCTACGTATATTTGCGGCATGGAGCAATTGTTACAACAGATCGAGGCCTACAAACAGGAAATAGGCAGCATCCAACCCGACGGAGCGGACGCCCTGGAAGCGTATCGCATTAAATTCCTCGGCACCAAAGGCATTGTGAAGCACCTGTTCACAGAAATGAAAAACGTCCCGGCTGACAGGAAAAAAGAGTTTGGACAAGTGTTGAACGAGTTCAAGCAATTGGCCGAAGCCAAATACGAGCAATGGAAACACCATACTGACGGCGACCGCACTTCGAAAGGTCCCGCCATCGATCTCAGCCTGCCCGGCGATCCCCTGCCCCTGGGTACCCATCACCCCATCACGCTGGTGCGCAACCAGATCGTGCACATCTTCGGACGGCTCGGCTTCTCCGTGGAAGAAGGTCCCGAGATCGAAGATGACTGGCATAACTTCACCGCCCTCAATCTCCCGGAAAATCACCCTGCCCGGGATATGCAGGACACTTTTTATATTCATCAGCAGCCCGATTGGTTGCTGCGTACCCACACCAGCAGCGTACAGGCCCGCGTGATGGAAAGACAAAAACCTCCTATCCGCATCATTTGCCCCGGCCGGGTCTACCGCAATGAGACCATCAGCGCCCGCGCCCATTGCTTCTTCCACCAGACCGAAGGACTGTACGTGGATGAGAATGTATCATTCGCCGACCTGAAACAAACCCTCTATTTCTTCGTGCAGGAAGTGTTTGGCAAGGATGTGAAAGTGCGGTTCCGCCCTTCTTACTTCCCTTTCACGGAACCCAGCGCCGAAATGGATATCAACTGCCGCATCTGCGGAGGCAGCGGATGCAGCGTATGCAAACACACTGGCTGGGTGGAGATCCTGGGCAGCGGTATGGTACATCCGAAAATGCTGGAGAACTTCGGCATCGACTCCAATAAATACACCGGCTTTGCATTCGGGATGGGCGTCGAACGGATCTGTCAGCTCAAATACAGGGTCAACGACCTGCGCCTGTACTCGCAAAATGACGTACGATTCCTCAGGCAGTTCACCGGGGCAGTCTAAATAATACTTAGCATGATCCACACCATCTGCATTTGCGGAGCAGGCACAATGGGCAGCGGTATCGCTCAGACAGCTGCAGCAGGCGGCTTTAAAACGATCCTCTTCGACGTCAATGCCGATGTCCTGCAAAAAGGAAAAGCTTCCATCGAAAAGAACTTAAAGACGCTGAAAGACAAAGGTCGCATCACTCCCGAAGAAGAACAGGCGACCCTCCAACGCCTGCATCTCGCCGCAGACCTCCGGGACTGCCGTGCGGACCTCATCATCGAAGCTATCGTGGAAAAACAGGAAGCCAAGCTGGACCTCTTTCGCCGGCTGGGGGAATATAATGACAGCCAAACCATCTTTGCCTCCAACACCTCTTCGCTCTCTATCACCGCACTGGCAGCACAGCTCCCTCATCCTGAAAAATTCGCCGGCCTTCATTTCTTTAATCCGGCTCCCATCATGAAGCTCGTGGAAGTGATCAAAGCACGACATACGGACGACACCGTCATCCGCACCCTCCTGGATCTTGCCAGACAGATGGGAAAAACACCTGTCCTGTGTAAGGATGCACCCGGCTTCATCGTCAATCACGTCGCAAGACCCTATTACCTGGAAGCGCTGCGGCTTGTAGAGGAAAGCGCTGCCGACCTCGCCGCCATCGACGATATAATGGAAGCCTCCGGTTTTAAAATGGGACCTTTCCGGCTGATGGACCTCATCGGAAATGACATAAACTACGCCGTGAGCTGCTCCGTCTATGATGCGATGGGCAAGCCCTCCCGCCTGCAGCCCTCCTCCATCCAGGAAAAGAAAGTCAGGGATGGGGAACTGGGCCGGAAATCCGGAAAAGGATATTATAACTATCTTCACTGATCTATGGATCCCATTACGCTTAACCCACCGGGCAAAGGAAGGGTACTCGTCACAGGCGGCACCGGATTTCTCGGAGCTTATATGCTCAGGGAATTGGTAGAAAGAGATTATCCGGTTCGGGCCATTCGCCGCAACAGCAGCCAGCCCTTTAATTACATCCCGCCTTCCATCCTGGAAAAAGTGGAATGGGTGCCCGGCGACATCATGGACCCCATCGGCCTGGAAGAGGCAATGGAAGGAGTCGATGCCGTCGTCCATGCTGCTGCAAAAGTCTCCTTCGCAGGGAATGATAAACATGCGCTTTTCGCCACCAATATCGAAGGCACCGCCAACGTAGTGAATGCAGCCATCGCCCGTGACATACGCCGTTTTGTACATGTCAGTTCCGTCGCCGCCCTGGGACGCACAAAAAAAGAGGAGAAAGTGACGGAAGAAAAAAAATGGGAAAGCAATAAGCATCAAACGAGTTACGCCATCAGCAAATTTTACGGCGAGCTGGAAGTCTGGCGGGGCATCGGCGAAGGCCTGCCGGCCGTCATCGTAAACCCCAGCACGATCCTGGGATTTGGCGACTGGAATACCTCCAGCTGCGCTATTTTCAAGAATATCTACGAGGAATTCCCCTGGTACAGCAATGGGATCAACGGATTTGTGGACGTCATAGACGTAGCAGGGGCCGTAGTTGCGTTACTTGAAAGCGATATCATCGGACAGCGATATATCCTCAATGGCGATAACTGGTCGTTCAGACAGCTGTTCAATAACATTGCCACCGCTTTCGGGAAAAAACAGCCCCACCGGGAGGCGACCCCCTTCCTCGGCGCCATCGCCTGGCGACTGGAAAAGATAAAGTCAATGTTTTCCGGCCGCCGCCCCCTGCTGACCCGGGAAAGCGCCCGTGTCGCACAAAGCAGGACTATGTTTGACAATAGCAAGATCCTGCAGCAGCTGCCCGGTTTCCGGTTCACTCCGCTGGAAAAGACAATACAGGAAGCCTGCAGCGCGTATATAAAATCCCTCCCCCGCCTTTCAAATTCCATATAACCTGCCTATCTTACAAGGCAAAACGATATCCATGAATGCGCATTTCCTAAGGCCCATCCTTTACAGCGCTTTTATTCTGTTGTCGCTGCCCCTCTATTCCCAGGAAAAGACCTTCAGTATAGCCGGTAAGGTCATCGATGCAAAGTCCGGCCAGACCCTGGCAGGCGCCAGCGTTTTTTGTCAGAACACCACGATAGGGACCGTGTCAAAGAATGACGGCAGCTTCTCCATGCGCCTGGCTAATGGCGGATATGACATGATCATATCATTTACGGGTTACGAGACGAAAAATATCCGCATCAATAAGGATACAAAGGATAAGGACTCCCTCACCATTGAAATGAAAGAGCAAGATAAAAGCCTGGGAGAAGCAGTAGTCACCGGCAGCGCAGAAGTGGAGGACGGGTGGAATAAATACGGACAGTTCTTCCTGGATAATTTCATCGGGACCACGCCCTATGCATCCCAATGTACCCTGGAGAATAAGGATGCCCTGAAATTCTATTTCTATAAAAAAAGGAACAAGCTCCGCGTAAAAGCGAAAGAAGAGTTGATCGTAACGAATAATGCCCTCGGCTATAAAATAAAATTCCAGCTGGACTCCTTCGTGTATGAATATGGCACCAACGTCGGCACCTACGCAGGCTACCCCCTCTTCGAAGAGATGCAGGGAACGCCGGAGCAGCAGCAGACCTGGAAGAACAACAGAGATTTTACTTATTCCGGTTCCCGTCTTCATTTTATTCGCAGCTGGTACGACAGTACGCTGGCGGATGAAGGGTTTATCCTGGAACAGGCGGACAGCAGCAATAAAGGGAAGCTCACCACCATCAATGACCCCTATGACCCAAAATTCTATTCGGTGGACAGCGGAGAAGTGACGATCAACCTCACCGGCCGCCTAAGAGTGAGCTATACCAACCAGGTACCGAACAGGAAATACCTGCAGGAGCACAATTTCCCGCTCAATACAAAAGTGGAGATCTCTGCCCTGGATCTCCTCGATGGCTTTGTCATTGAGGAGAACGGCTATTTTTACGATCAGACGGACGTGATCAACATGGGTTACTGGGCCTGGAAGAAGCTGGCGGAGACATTGCCGTATGATTATCTGCCGGAATGAGTTTTATCTTACTACTTTGTTAACAACTTTGCCGCTCGTGTACCGATGCCTCTTTCTTCTGGTGCGCTCCATGTTGCATCCCTTCGTCCGGAGGCTTCGCTTTCACTTCGGACTCGCCTATTTTCTTCCGATGCCTCCATCTGGCACTTCCCCCTGTCGAAGACCTTCCCTTCTCGCTCGCTGATCTTCCCTCGGTGCCTCTTCATCTGGCTAGTTCCGTTTATCAGACCTTCCCTTCTCGAACTCGCTAAGCTTCTACCGATGTTCCCTCATTTGGCTAGTTCTGTTTAGCAGACCTTCCCTTCTCGAACTCGCTAAGCTTCTACCGATACCTGCGGTATCTGGCAGGGCCTATGATGGGCCTTCGGCCGGCCGAGCTGTGCTCAGCCTTGCATGACCTTCTTCCAAAGCTCCGGTATCCGCTTGATCCATACCAGCTCCCTTTTCTTGACCGCAGCATCCTCCGCAGGACTGCCGAAATACACTTTACCGGCTTCCAGGGAAGCCGGTACACCGCTCTGCGCTAATACCACTGCATTATCCCCGATAGTCAATGTCTTGCTTACGCCTACCTGCCCCCAGAGTATCACCCCGCTGCCGATCTCCACAGCGCCCGCAATACCTGCCTGGCCGGCAAACAGACAATTAACACCGGTGACAGTATCGTGGCCGATATGGATGAGATTATCCATCTTAGTCCCCGCGCCAATGCGCGTATCATGGCTTACCCCCCTGTCAATGGTACAATTGGCGCCTATCTCCACCCCATCTTCCAGCACCACCCGCCCACAGCTTTCCATCTTCTTATACCACAGCTTCCTGTCCTTTTTGGAATTATAGTAAAAGGCATCGCTCCCGATGACAGTGCCCGCCTGTATGATCACCTTGTTGCCGATGATGCAATGGTCGAGAATAGTAACATGCGGGTGAATGATACAATCGTCACCGATGACCACATGATGGCCGATAAAGGCGCCGGGGGCGATATACGTATTTTTACCTATGACGGCCGAATCGCTGACCATCTTCACCGCCGGCTCGAAAGGGCGGAAATGACGAACGATCTTCAAATAAGCTTCAAAAGGCTGCTCCACCACCAGCAGCGCCTTCCCCGCAGGCAGCTGCTCCACCGCTTTGTTAATGATGATATAGCTGGCCGCCGACCCGATACACTTGTCATAGTACTTCGGATGGTCCACAAACACAAGATCGCCTTTCTCTACTTTATGGATCTCGTTAATGCCGGTGGCATGGCCATTCTTATCACCAATAAGCTGAGCGCCCAGGAAGTCGGCGATCCATTGAACAGAGACGGGAGAAGGAAATTTCATGATGAAAAATTTGTGCGAAGGTAGTCCGGAACTAAGACTTTAAAACGCTCTCTTCGCTCCCTTTTCCACAGGCCAAAAAAAAATGTGAATAAAATTTATGAGAAAATTTTTTTAGATAGGGAAAATTATTTTTAATATTGTGTAGGGAAATTTATTTCCCGGTACTTACTAACCCATCCATATATTGAAAGTCCCGCCTTCTGGCGGGATTTTTGTTTGCTTAAAACCCAGGTCCGCCATCCGATTTTCGTTCAAATTTTTTCTTGTAATTGTGTCCCGGTATTTCATCGTATATAAGCCATTCAACGTGTTGTCCCAATTTACTTCCCATGAAGGAAAGCCGACATTAAAGAATTTTTTTTCTGTGCCCGCGGACGTGTATCCCGTTGGCCGCCTGGATTTCGACAGCGAAGGACTCTTGTTGCTGACCAATGACAAACAGCTGAACCATCGCCTGCTCGATCCAAAATTTGCACACGAACGGGAGTACTGGGTACAGGTGGATGGACAGATCAATGAAGCAGCTTTACAACGTTTGCGTTCGGGCGTTACCATCAATATCGACGGTAAACTTTATACCACTCGTCACTGCCAGGTGGAGCTGTTCGACACCGAACCGGAGGTGCCGGTGAGAGATCCCCCCATTCGCTATCGTGCCCATATTCCTACCAGTTGGATAAAGATGGTCCTCCGGGAGGGAAAAAACAGGCAGGTCCGGAAAATGACGGCGCAGGCCGGTTTTCCCACATTGAGACTGATCCGTCACCGCATCGGGAACATCACCCTGAATGGTTTACAACCCGGTGAGATGCGGGAAATCGTTAACTTTCCATTATAAAATACACATTATGCTGAAATCAATGACAGGCTTCGGGCGCGCAGAACAGGCAGTAGGAGACAAAACCTTCCAGGTGGATATCAAATCCCTGAATGGCAAACAGTTTGAATTGCAGCTGAAACTACCCGCTTTTCTCAAACCATTCGAATTCTCTATCCGCAAGCTCCTTTCCGAAAAGCTGGGCCGCGGCTCACTGGACTGTACCATCAGCCTGAAAGGCACCGGCAACGCCAAACCCGTCAGCATCAACACGGACCTCGCCAAAGCTTATTACAAAGCCCTGGCCGATTTGTCCGGAGAACTGAACCTGGATCCTTCGAATATCCTCAGCACCCTGGTGAAATTACCGGAAGTGATCACCCCCACCAGCGACACCCTCACCGATGAAGAATGGCAGCAATTTGAAAAAGTGATCCTCAGCGCCATCGACGACCTCAATGGACACCGCCTTAACGAGGGAGCTTCCCTGGAAGAAGACCTCCTTCTCCGTATCGACAATATCCTGAAACACCAGGAAGAGGTCATTCGCCTGGAACCGCTGCGGCAGGTAAAGATCCGGGAAGGCCTCACCAAACTGCTGGAAGAGCAGGTCGGCAAGGAGAACTATGACGCCAACAGGCTGGAACAGGAACTGATCTATTATATTGAAAAGATAGACGTCAGCGAAGAGCAGGTAAGGCTGAAGAACCATTGCGATTATTTCAAAAACATCCTCCAGGAACCGGAAGAAGGGAAAGGTAAGAAGCTTTCTTTCATCCTGCAGGAGATTGGCCGGGAGATCAACACCACAGGAAGTAAAGCTTATGACTCCACCATCCAGAAATGTGTGGTGCTTATGAAGGACGAGCTTGAAAAAGCAAAGGAACAGGTCCTGAACGTGCTATAGCACGTTCAGCTGCGAGCCATGAGCCATGAGCTATGAGCCGGACATTTTCAAATGTCTTACTTTGAACTTATCTTTACACAAACAAAATTCCTTGAAACCGAAGCTTTTCCGCCTACTCGCAGCTCGCAGCTCAAAGCTCGCAGCTCTGCTTGCCGCTTGCAGCCTGCAGTTTGCAGCATGTACCTCCCTTCCCTCGGATGTTTTTGAAAAGAACGTGACCATCCCCGGTCACGCCTGGGCCAGCAGCTTCAAACCACGTATAGATTTTACCATACAGCCAAAGGACACGGCGGAGCGGTTCAACGTCTATGTGGTCCTGAGACACTCCGACGCTTACCAATACAATAATATCTGGATCCAGGGCACCATCCGCAAGCCGGGTGATACGATCGGTAAAAGCCTGCGCGCCGATCTTCCCCTGGCCGATAATAATGGATGGAAAGGCAGCGGCATGGATGATATTTACGAACACCGGGTCCTGGTCCGCGACCTGGCCCTCACAGGCTTTTCAAAACCCGGTACCTATTCCTTTACATTGGAGCAAATCATGCGCGATGACCCCCTTCCTCATGTGCTGAATGTAGGGGTCCGCCTGGAAAAAGTGCAATGAACCTATTTGGAAAAAAACGCCTGGCCATCGCCACCACCGTCTACTGGGTCCTGCTGGCCTATATCATTGCCGGGCTGGGCTGGTGGTTCATTGCCCTGCAGACACAGAACAGGCAGATGGCCAGCTATAAATTGCAGGAGCTGAAGATGGACGATCCCGCCTATGAATCCAGGCTAAATGCCATCAATGCGGAAGCCGACAGGAAAACAGCCGGATACATAGGCGAAGGCAGTACCTTCCTCCTCCTGATCCTCGTGGGCGCCCTCTTCGTTTACCGGGAAGTAAGAAGACAGATAAGACTACAGCAGCAGCAACAAAACTTCATGATGGCCGTCACCCATGAGCTGAAAACACCCATCGCCGTCACCAAGCTCAACCTCGAGACCCTCCAGAAACATCGGCTGGACGAACAAAGACAGCAGAAGATCATCCAGTCAGCCCTCCAGGAAACAGGCAGGCTGGATAATCTGGCCAATAATATACTCATCGCCTCCCAACTCGAAGGAGGCGGCTACACCCGCTCCAAAGAAGACCTGGACCTGTCCTCCCTGGTACAACGCATCGCGCATGACCTCCGTCACCGTTATACCGACCGGAAATGGGAAGATGCCATCGAACCAGGCTGCAGTCTCGCAGGAGACCCCCTCCTGCTGCAAATGCTCGTCAGCAACCTCGCAGAGAATGCCATCAAGTATTCCCCTAAGGAAGGCCTTATTTCCATCCTCCTGCGAAAACAAAAAGGTCACATCCTTCTTCAGGTCAAAGATGAAGGCCCCGGCATACCGGAGGAAGAAAGAAGGAAGATCTTCGACAAGTTCTATCGCACAGGCCAGGAACAAACCCGCACCGCCCAGGGGACAGGCCTGGGCCTTTACCTCTGCCGCAAGATCGCCCTGGACCATAAAGCAACGATTAAAGTCACCGACAATTCCCCGGTTGGGAGTATTTTTACAGTATCGTTTTAATACTTATGAGCTCAAAAATCTCCATCCTGCTGGTAGAAGACGAAGAAAACCTTCATGAAGCCCTGAAGCTGAACCTGGAGCTGGAAGGCTATGAGATCACATCCGCATTTGACGGAACACAGGCGCTAAAAGCGATCGAATCCGAATATTTCGACCTCCTCATACTGGACGTCATGCTGCCCGGCATCGACGGCATCAACGTTACAGAAACTATTCGCGTCCGGAACAACGACGTGCCCATCCTCATCCTCAGCGCCAGGAACGCCAGCGCCGACAGGGTGCTGGGTCTGAAGAAAGGGGCAGACGACTATCTGACCAAACCTTTTAACCTGGAAGAATTACTCCTGCGCATCCGGAAGCTGATCGAAAAGAATAAGAAAATGCAGGAAAAAGATTCTGCCGGCGACGTCTACTCCTTCGGGAAGAACACCATCGACTTCAAGGCCCAGGAGGCCACAACCAAAAAAGGCGAGCGAATCCAGCTAAGCAAGAAGGAGGTCATGCTGCTGAAGCTGCTGATCGAGAACAGGAATGAAGTGGTCACCCGGGAAAAGATCCTGCAGGCCGTATGGGGATACAACGTCTATCCCACCACCCGCACCATCGACAATTTTGTGCTCAACTTCCGGAAATACTTCGAAGAGGACAGCCGCAACCCCAAATACTTTCATTCGGTGAGAGGGGTGGGCTATAAATACACTGAATAACAGTCCTTTCATCATCAGGCCAGCCTGTGCAGCACCGGCTCTGCCTGCCGCAGTAATAGCTGCATGTTATACGGATCATACGCCGGCGTATACAGGTTCATCTCGCATTCATTCAGGATACTTTCCAAAGAAAGGATATTTTCCTTGTCCCAGCCTTTCCGCTCCAGCTGACGGACAATATTATACTTGTTCAGCTCACTGGCAGGAAGCTCCAGCTTTTTCGAGATCGCTTTCCACACAGCCCGGTTCAGCTCCCTGTAAAAGCCCTGGAAATCTCCCTGCTCAAATAATTGTTTCGTCTCCTGCAAGGGGTCTACCACCGGCGCAACAGCCATTTGGACCGAAGCCGCCATCGCCAGACGGGCCTTCTCGGCCAGCAGATCTTCGGCCTCTTTTTTCGCGGCCGCCTCTTTTTGCTCCTGCTCCGTCTTTTTCAAACGCATATTCTGCCTCAATAGATAGACTGCCAGGAAAGAAAGGATCAATACGGCAAAGATCCATTCCAGGTGATCCCGGATTAGCTTTTTCAGCCCATCATTGCTTTCCGCTGCGATAGCAGGGACCGTCTTCACTGCTGGCGACTTCTTTTTTACAGCGCCGGCCATTACCTGGAAATCCAGCGGCTCCGTACCCGCCGTCTTATACGTTTGCGAGGCCGGATCGAAATAAGGGATATGAATAGCAGGTATGGTATAATGCCCGGGATCTCTGGGCGTAAAAACATAGTCGAACGACTTGGTCCCTGTCATGGGGGCCACCGTTTTATTGATATCCTCTTTGGCCGCAGGATCGAATGCATCGATGCCGGCAGGCCATGATACCTGCGGCGCATTGATCACTGGCAGATTGCCCTTTCCGCTGATGACCACATGCAGGGTGGCATCATCCTGTGCCGTGATATTGCGATTGGCGATGGAGGCCTGGATAGAAAAGCTGCCCACCGCTCCGTTGTATCCTTCCGGCTTATTTTCCTCTGGCAGCGGCTTGATCGTGATAGAGACGGGCTTCGTGTTCAGGGTCACATTTTCCTCTACCTCCGGTCCGAGATCATCATCATCCGACATCTGGTCGAAAAAATCCCGCAATGGGTTACCGCTGTTCCGCCTTGTTTCCTGCTGCTTTGTCCCCTTGACAAAATGAACGATATTCTCCACTTCCACCGGATCCAGGTCAATGGTGCCCGGCTGCAGCGGTATCAGCTGTGTTTTACGAATGACATGCACCGTAAATGCTTTGCCATTCAGCCGCTCTACAGTAGGGGCATCCGTATTAGGATCGACCATATCATAGACGCTGAAACCGTTGAGCGAAGGACGCTTGGTCACCCTGGACTCCGAGCTCAAACGGGAATATAGCTTATATGTCGCGACGATAGGCTCACCAACATAGCAGGAAGTCTTATCCACCTGCACCTTCAGGAAAAGGTTCTTGCGGATCTTCTCCTTTGGGTTTTCTCCCGGCCTGAGCACGATGTCCCGCTCTACTTCCCTGGGAGCACCCATCGCATCAGGCGGCCAGTTGATGGAAGGAAATGGATTGACTGGCCGGGTATTGCCGCCACCGGTCCCGCCCCCCGCTCCCGAAGAGCTCGCATTCACAGTGATCGCAATGGATTTGGACTGCATATGCTTACCGTCCACAGTGGCCGAAGCCCCTCCGATGACGAACTTACCGGTCCTGACAGGCTGTAAGACGAAAGAGAGGGATTTGTATTGGCTCATGTTCCCGTTGACAATGCTCATCCCGCTGGATTGAATGGGTCCCTGCACAATCTGGAATCCCTGGAAGTCCGGAGGCGTCATCTGGTCTATCTGGCGCGCATTCTCTATGACATACTCCACCTGCAGGTAATCACCCCTGCCGATATCCTGGCTGCTGACAACAGTATTGAACTTCACCTGGCCGGACACAAAAAGGCCCATCAATAATATGACCAGGATCAAGAATGGAAGACGTACAATTGCGCCGATAGCCGATAATTTTATTGATTTAATAGGATCCATACCTCACTACTGTAAAATTACATTTTGATTGGCAGGCAACACCGCCCGGACAGGGTTAAAACGGCGTTAAAACGCAAGGCTGAGCACAGCGAAGCGGCAACCCGAGCACAGCGAGGGTGTCCGAAGGACAATAGTTTAGAGTCTAACAAAACCCCAAACCTGGACCGTCGGTCCAAACCCCAGTCAAACCTCACCTCACAAATCCCCCAACTGCGGCCTAAGCACAATCTCTTCGACAACCGCCTGCGCTGAAAGCCGGCTGGCCGCATACACCATCTCCGCAATATCCCCCGCCTCCATGATCCTTACAGGGTCGATCCCGCTGGCCGCCCAGGAATCCGTATAAGCCGCCCCCGGGTATAGCGCCGTCACCTTGATCCCATGCGGCTTCAGCTCCTCCCGCAGGTTCTTTGAAAACCCTGCCAGGGCGAACTTGCTGATGCTGTATGATCCCCCATTGGGATAGGCTTTCAGGGAAGCGATAGAGCAAATATTGAAGATATGCCCCTTTTTCCGTCCCATCATGGCGGGTAGCAAGGCCCGCGTAAGATGATAGGCACTGTAAAGGTTGACCTCCATCATCTTTTCCAATACGCCATCGGCTTCGTCGTGAACGCTGCCGGGAATGAATTGTCCCGCATTGTTCACCAGGATATCCGGCGATCCTCCGCCTGCTGAGATCCAGTCACCGCACTGAAGGGCCTGCTGCTTGTCTCCCAGGTCAAAGGCACGCCACCGTATCCCGGCAGATGGATATCTTTCCCCCAGTTCGTCCGCCGCCCGCTGCAGCGCCTCTGCGTTGCGGGAGATGAGCGTCAGATCATAACCGCCCCCGGCAAATTTTTCCGCGATGGCCTTACCCAATCCCCGGGAAGCTCCCGTAATGATACAATTCATAAATTCGTAATTTGCGGGCACAGATAATATGCAATATAAACACCTTTTTTTCGACCTGGACCATACGCTGTGGGATTTCGAGGCCAATAGCCGGCAGACCCTGAAAGAATTATACCATTCGCTGAACCTGGCCGAAAGAGGGATCCATGATTTCGACCATTTCCACCGGTGCTATATCGTGCATAATGACAAATTATGGGAGCGCTACCGCAACGGCTATATCAAAGTGGATGAATTACGATGGAAGCGGATGTGGCTTACCCTCCTGGATTTCAGGATCGGTGACGAGCCCCTGGCGCGAAAGATGGATGTCCTCTTCCTGGACGCCCTGCCCACCCGAAAAATACTGTTCCCCCATACACTGGAAGTATTGGGTTATCTCCGTGATAAGGGTTATATCTTACACCTTATCACGAATGGGTTCGAGAAGACCCAGCACAGCAAGCTGCAGCATGCAGGGCTGGCCGGCTATTTTACGGAGGTCATCACGTCGGAAGGATCCAACAGCCTCAAGCCGCATAAAGAGATCTTCGAATATGCCTTACAGAAAGCAAAGGCCGTCAAGCCGGAAAGCATCATGCTGGGAGACAACGTGGAGGCTGATATTCAGGGTGCCATGAATGCAGGTATCGACCAGGTATATGTCAATCACCTGGGGCAGGAGCCCGCAGTAAAACCAACCTATACCATTCGTTCGCTGAAAGAGCTGGAAAGAATATTCTGACCTAGCTCTTCTTCTTTCCACACTCCTTGCCCGGGCAGGTCTTGTGGGTCTTTTCTTTTTTCTTGCCCTTGTCCTTGCCATTTTCAGCATGGGCGACACCGGCAAAAAGAAAAGCAGCCGTTGCGAGTATTAATATCTTCTTCATAATCTAAATATACTTTATTTCTCTCAAAGATCCCAATCAGATCACCACGTCGCCAGCACCGTCACGCCGCCCTGCACTACCTGGTTCAGCTGTACATTTACCTTGGTACCCGGAGGCAGCAGCACATCCACCCGGGAGCCGAATTTGATAAAGCCATATTCCGCACTTTGCTCCGCTTTCTGCCCTACGGAAAGGTAGTTCACGATACGTTTGGCCAATGCGCCGGCGATCTGCTTCACCAGTATCTCCCCATGCCCGTTGCGCAGCACCACGCTATGCCGCTCATTCTCGGTAGAAGATTTGGGATGCCAGGCCACCAGGTATTTCCCCTTATGATATTGATTATACACTACCTCGCCCCCCATGGGATTACGGTTTTGATGGACATTCGCAGGGCTCATAAAAATGGATACCTGTATCCGGCGGTCCTTGAAGAACTCTTCGTCGACAATCTCTTCGATGACCACCACCTTACCATCCGCCGGGCAAATGATCAGGTCATCTCCCTTGGTCAGTTTCCGGTTGGGCACCCGGAAAAAGGAGACCAGGAATAACAGCAAGGCCAGGGTTACAAAAAAGATGAGGTAGCTGAGCCAGGGTACATGGGCGCTGATAAAGTAAAAAGAGAGCAGATTGATCACGGCAAAAGCCAGTGCGCTAATGGTGATCGTCTGATAGCCTTCTCGATGGATAGTCATTACAAATAATTGAAAGTCAAAATTAAGGAATTTGCCGGATCAACCCGGCAGCCATATGCGGTCCTATCACCACAACAGCCACATGATATACAGCCACACAAAAGGGGTCGCCACCAATAAGGAATCGAAACGGTCCAGGAAACCTCCGTGCCCCGGCATGATATGCCCGCTGTCCTTCACCCCGGCCATGCGCTTCAGTTTACTTTCCAGCAGATCGCCTGCGGTGCCCGCAACGGCTGCAATAGCCGCTATCGCCGCCCATTGCAGCGTCCATAGCCAATCTACCAGCCCTCCATTGACATAACGGGTAAAGAAATACCCGATGGTGCCAATGACGATGACAGCCAGGATGGCGCCTCCCAACGTCCCTTCCCACGTTTTTTTCGGGGAGATCTTCGAAAAAGGCGTCTTGCCTATCAGGGATCCGACAATATAGGCCATGGTGTCATTGATCCAGATGGAACCGATAATGATCAGCACCACCAGAAGGCCCCAGAAGCTGACGATATTGCCGTAGAACATGGTCTTCAGGTGTGTCAGCAGGGCCAGGCTGAGCGAAATATAAACCAATCCGGCCGCGGAATATAATATGTTCCTCACGTTGAGCACACGGGTCAGGAGGATCTCTCCGAGGGGCAGCACAAATAAAAATACCAGCCCCGTCCACCACCCGATGATATGGAAAGAAAGATCTCCGATGCGATACCCTTTATTGGTAAAATACCACATAAGGCACCAGCCGGCGATCATGACGCCATAACGATGAAAAGGTGAAATGGTAGCATATTGTCCGTCAATACGGGCTATCAGCTGCTGGTATTCATACCAGGCCCCGAAATGGACGATGGAAAAAAGAATAAAAAAGCTCCATTGATTCCAAAGCAATCCGGTAAGCATGACGATTACAAATACGGCAGCCGTCAGCGTTCGGGTCTTGAATATAGTAGGGTTCAATGCCATTGTGAATGATTAAAGAGAAAAGTCAGTCCGCAAATCCGTCATATTCGTTTGTGCCCTCCGCATATTCCACTGCGTAGCTTGTAGTTGAGCGCCTGACCAGCACAGAAAGCAAACCTACGACTATTATCAAAGAGATGAGCGCCCAATAATAGGGGACAGTCGGATCTTCTTCCAGCATTTTAGGGGAGTACGTTACAGCGACCACCTGCACCGCATTGATGAGGAAATGCGCCAGGATGGACACCCATAGACTACCGCTGTACCAATAGACGGCACCTAATAAGATCCCAAGGAACATCCGGGGCAAAAAACCGGCGAATTGCGCGTGGAAAGCGGAAAACAACATACCGGTAACGACAATACCCGCCCATGGGCTTTTGAAGAGCTGGATAAGGATCCGCTGCAGCGCTCCCCGGAAACAAGCCTCTTCGAAAATAGCCGGCAACAAGGCAATGAGAAATACATTGAGGACGAGATCCATAGTGGAACCGGCCTTCAAAAAGGCGCTGATCTGCCTGTTGGCTATCTTTTCCAGGTCTATCGCGCTTTGCGGCAGAGGGATCATCTTATTCAATTGACCCAGCCAGCCCTGCAGAGGAAAGGACAACAGAAGAATAGCCACCCCTAATGCATAATAAACGGGGAGACGGGGACTGCGGAAACCAAGGAAACGCAATGGCTTATCCCGGCTCGTGAAAAAAGCATACAAATAGGCCGTAAGGCCAAAAAGTAGGATGGTATAAAAGGCCTGGATCTCCTTAAATATCCCGGTAAACCGGGGATCGCTCACATCGACATGACGAATATCGCCGATTCCCACCTTAGCAAACAAAACGGCTGCACCAACCATCCCGGATACGATCCAGGCGCCGCCCAATAACCCTAAAAAAATGGCCAGCTGCGACCATGGAGAATAGACCTTCCACCTATTGTTCATATTGAAAAATCCACGATTAGTGTGTAAATTTGCATCCCTGATGGCGATAAATATCGGCAATATACAACTTCCTGCATTTCCGCTTCTGCTGGCCCCTATGGAGGACGTCAGCGACCCCCCGTTTCGCTACGTCTGCAAGCAGAATGGGGCCGATCTCATGTATAGTGAGTTCATTTCCAGCGAAGGGTTGATCCGCGACGCTATAAAGAGCCGCATGAAGCTGGATTTCTTCGAATACGAACGTCCTTTCGGTATCCAGATCTTCGGAGGCGACGAAGAGGCCATGGCCATGAGCGCCCGCATTGTTGACACCGTCCAGCCCGACCTTGTGGACATCAATTTCGGATGCCCGGTGAAAAAGGTGGTCTGCAAGGGCGCCGGCGCCGCCGTATTAAAGGACGTGGAAGCTATGACCCGTCTGACAGCAGCCGTCGTAAAAGGCACAAAGCTGCCTGTAACGGTGAAAACACGCCTGGGTTGGGACGATCAGTCAAAGAACATCGAAGAAGTGGCGGAGCGCCTCCAGGACGTGGGTATCGAAGCGCTCACCATCCATGGCAGGACCCGGTCGCAGCTGTATAAAGGCGATGCCGACTGGACCCTTATCGCCCGCGTAAAAGAAAACCCCCGTATCAGGATCCCTATTTTCGGCAACGGCGACATCGACTCCCCCGAAAAGGCAAAAGCATACCGGGACCGCTATGGCATAGACGGTATCATGATCGGCCGGGCCGCCATCGGCTACCCCTGGATCTTTAACGAGATAAAACATTATCTGCAGACGGGCGACCACCTGCCCGCTCCGACCATCGAACAACGGATCGCCGCCATCCGCGACCACCTGCTCCGTTCCGTCGAATGGAAAGGCCCTGTCGTTGGCATTCTGGAAATGCGCAGGCACTATACCAATTACCTGAAAGGCTTCCCTTATATCAAGGAATTCCGCAACCAGCTGGTTCAAAAAGCCTCCGTTGCGGAGATCGAAGATATTTTACTGCAGGTACAGCAGCGCTATGCAGGATTCGTCCCGGAACGCACTGTCACCAGCTTCACCGCCGGCCAGCTGGAAGATTGCGCATACTAACGATCACCCTCACCTGAAAAAAAATCTGAACCATTTCAGCTTACCCTCGTAAGGCGGATACTTGATCGAAGGATCGATCCATACAGGCGTTTGCATCACCGGCTTGGCATGCGTAAACACATCGAAAGTATTTTTGCCATGATAGGCCCCCATGCCGCTGTAGCCTACTCCGCCAAAGGGCAGATGATGATTGGCGAAATGCCACACCGTATTGTTGATACATCCTCCTCCAAAAGAAAATTGTTCCATCCAGGACTGCTGCCTCCCACTGTCCCGGGAGAAAAGATAAAATGCCAGGGGGTCCGGATGCCGCCGCACGATAGCCAGCGCCTCTTCCATGTCCCTGTAGGTAAAAACAGGTAGTATCGGACCGAATATTTCCTCCTGCATCAGCGGGCTCTCCGGTGAAACATCTTCCATCAGGGTGGGTTCGATAAACAACCGCAGCCTGTCATGACGCCCCCCTGCTACGATCTTCCCCTGCGACAGGTAGCCCACAAGCGTATCGAATCTTTTTCCATGGATGATCTTTGCATAATCATTACTTTCCTCCGGCCGCGCTCCGTAAAATGACAATATCATCTCCTGCATGACACGGATCAGCCGGTCCCTGACGTCCGCATGCACCAGCAGATAGTCCGGTGCAATGCAGGTCTGCCCTGCGTTGATGAATTTGCCCAGGACGATACGCCTGGCTGCAGTTTGTATGTCGGCATCGGCTTCCACCACCACCGGACTCTTGCCCCCCAGCTCCAGCGTCACAGGCACCAGCTCTTTGGCCGCCAGCTGATACACCGCCCGCCCGACAGATATGCTGCCCGTGAAAAAAACATGGTCAAAACGGAAAGATTGCATCATCCCCGTCACCACGCCCGCGCCCTCACCCTGTGCAACACAGACATATTCCGGCGGATAGAGGGCAGCCAGCATCTTTTCGATCAGGGCCGACGTCGCAGGAGCATATTCCGACGGTTTCACTACAGCGCAATTACCTCCGGCGATTGCGCCGACCAGGGGCACCAGCGCCAGCTGCAGCGGATAGTTCCAGGGCGCAATGATGAGCACGACACCCAATGGGTCACGATAGATCCGGGAAGAAGAAGGCAGGTTCACCAGGTTGGTCCCCGCACGCCGCGGCCGCATCCATTTCCGTAAATTTTTCAGGCTGGTGTTCAATTCAGCCAGCACCAGCCCTGTCTCCGTACCATAGCTCTCCTCACGACTCTTTTTCAAGTCGGAATACAGCGCTTCCGCAATCGCCAGCTCATGCTGCAGCAGGCTTTTTCTCAACAGCAGCAGGTGCTGTCTCCGCACATCATAAGGCCGTGTGGCCCCCGATTGGAAATGGCGGCGCATGGCAGGCAGATCGATAGACATAATTAAACTGGTTTAATGCAGTAACAATTTCCTCAAATTCGGCGGTATTTAGTGCTTAATTTTGATCTTATGAGCAATGACAACGTTATAGGAAAAATTCCTTTTTTGCGTACCAACGACGATAGCGATTTCATGCAGCAGGCCCTCAAAGAAGCCCGCAAAGCCTACGCCGAAGAAGAGATCCCCATCGGCGCCATCATCGTCCTGAACGACAAGATCATCGCCCGCGGTCACAACCAAACGGAAAGACTGACAGACTGCACCGCCCACGCCGAGATCATCGCCCTCACTTCCGCCTTCAATTTCCTGGGCAGCAAATACCTCCCGGAAGCCTCCATCTATATCACTGTAGAACCCTGCCTCATGTGCGCCGGCGCCCTCTATTGGAGCAAGATCGGCCGCGTCATCTTCGGCGCCGATGACGATAAGAACGGCTACCGCCGGGGCATCCACCTGCCGTCCTTATCAAATCCATCCGACGAACCCCGGCCCGAAACCCCCGAAGCCCGGATCCCTACCTGGCCCTTCCACCCCAAAACCACCCTCATAAAAGGCATCCTGAAAGAAGAATGCGCCGCGCTGATGCAGGATTTTTTCCGGGAACGTCGCCGCTAATTGGACAATTTCTTTATCTTGATGTTTTTGAAGGAGGCACCCCCTCCGTGATCCTGCAGGTCGATCAGCCCCGACTTCGCCACCCCATAATCAGGATAATCCTTCCACTTGCCGGTCGCCTTCAGCTTCCGCCACTCCGGCGTCCGGACCTTGAAATCCGCCACTTTGAACCCATTGAGCCAATGCTCCACATGATCCCCCTTTACAACGATCCTTGTATGATTATACTCCCCCTGGGGTCTGGTAGCGATCTTTAATGGCGGATGCATGGCATAATCCGCCCCGCTTTTCTGCCATTCTTCCAACTTCCCCGGGTAACCGAAATCGTCTATCAGCTGGTACTCCGGCCCCGTCTCATAAGGATGCTCATGCGTCTCCATTACATGATAAAGTACCCCGCTATTGGCCCCCTTTTCAATCTTCCAGTCCAGCTCAAGCTCAAAATTTTCATACTTCCCATTCGTCACCAGGTCGGCACGGTGCTGTACCCCTTCCTGTTTGCAATGCAGCTCCCCGTTAGTGATCTCCCAGCTGTCATCGGGCGCTTGCTTATACGTATGCCAGCCCGCAGTCGACTTACCGTCAAATAATAATTTCCAGCCCGCCCTTTTCTCTGCGGCAGTCAGCGTATTGTCCTGGGCCATCGCCCCTAAAGAACACCCCGCCGACAGATAAAGGACAGCTGCAATGCACTTGATCATAGTATACATAAAAAAGAGATTAGACGAGAAAGTTACAAAACTTTAAACATCCTTCCACCCCCGGGTGTAATCCATCAGTTTGGCAGGGTGAGCATTTTCCTGTAAATTCGCTACCCCTTCAGTGGCCTCACGGCCCATATTGACAAGACTTAATTTAGATAACATTAAAAACATCCGTTATGGCATTTACATTACCTGCGTTGCCGTATGCATTCGAAGCATTGGAGCCGCACATCGACACCACCACCATGCAGATACACCATGGTAAACATCATCAGGCATATGTTGACAATCTGAATAAAGCCATCGCCGGCACCCCCAACGAAGGCAAATCCCTGGAAGAGCTGGTCGCTAAAGCAGGCGCCATCAGCCCGGCCGTCCGCAACAACGGCGGAGGACACTGGAATCATACATTTTTCTGGGAAAGCCTTAGCCCCAAAAGCACGGGCGCTCCCGCGGCCAAACTGGCCGACGATATCCATACCACTTTCGGCAGCTTCGACGCCTTTAAAGAAAAATTCAATGCAGCAGGGATAAGCCGCTTCGGCAGCGGCTGGGCCTGGCTCATCGTAAAGGACGGAAAGCTGGAGATCAGCTCTACCCCCAACCAGGACAACCCACTGATGGATGTAGCCGAAGTAAAGGGAACGCCGCTGCTGGGTGTGGACGTTTGGGAACATGCCTATTACCTGAAATACCAAAATCGCCGTGCAGAATACCTGGGCGCTTTCTGGAGCGTGGTCAACTGGGATAAGGTGGCTGAACGTTATGCAGCCGCTTCCGGCAAATAAAATATATACTCACCGGCAGCGTGGCTTACAGGACTACGCTGCCGGAATATAATTCGATAAAAAAACCAAATGCAGCAATTTTCCGCCACCGCACTTTCGCTCGCAGCGCTTCTCTCCCTGGCAGCATGTAAAGGACATCAGAAAAAGGTCATCGTCTATGCCGGCAGCGATATACAGGTAGATAACACCAAGACCAACATCACCGTTGGCGAAGGAGGTCCCTTACGTCAGCAGGACCTGGACTTCTCCGGCGGCGATCCGGTGACGCTCAACGTGCAGACCCCTTCCGGTAAGGTCAGCCTGGAAGTGGCGGAAGATGGGCTTTATATAGCCAATCTGAAAAATGACACCATCGTAGGCAGCTACCAGCGCGTAGGTGCAGCATCCGGAAGCAACCGTATTACACAGGACCAGCTAAAACCGATGGTGGATAGCCTCGAAAAACTGGTTCGCGGCGAGAATGTCAGCGCAGCCAATAAGAATTATTTTATCCTGCCCAACCATATTGCCAAGGTCAGCCAGACCGCCGCAGCAAAGGTATTCGGGCCTTATACAACGATCCCTTCCTCCTTCGACGCCGGCTCCGTACCCGAGATCTATAAATTTTACAGCGTCAAGGAAGTACACGAGATGATCAATAAATTCAATGGGATCATTAATCCGGCCCCGCCGGCGAAATAGCGCCTACGGCACCGGGTCCACCCCATGTCCTCCCCAGGGATGACAACGGGCGATGCGGCGCAGCGCTAACCAACCGCCTTTCAACGGACCATATTTTTGCAGCGCCTCAAGGGCATATTGGGAACAAGTGGGCGTAAATCGGCATTTGGGCCCCAACAGAGGCGAAATGATCCATTGATACAGCTTGATCAATGCGATCAGGGGCAGACTTAATATGCGTCGTAAGGTCCTCATCATCCTATCTCCTTCGCAATTTTCTCCAAAGCTACGGCGATCCTGCCGGAGACCAGCCGGTGATCGGGCAGTTCTTTACCTGTATAAATAAAAAACAGGCAGAGCGAAAGCTGCCGCTCCTCCACCCAAAGCGCCAACGCCTCCTTTTGAAGGCGATAAGCTTCCCGGGTCAGCCGTTTGATCCGGTTCCTGTCCACCGCCTTCTTAAAATTCCGCTTGCTGGCGCCAAAACCAGCCTGCAGCCCACTCACCGGCCCCCCCATCATATAATAGACCCGGAAGGGAAAAACATTCATGCTCCTCCCTTCACGGAAGATCCGCTCTATCTGCTTGCGGCTCTTGAGCCGCTGACCCCTGCCTAATGTGAATCGCCGGTTGATGGGAGATATTTTAAAATAAAAAAGCGAATTAGCTCGCACTAATTCGCTGCAATATAAGCTCTATGGCCCTATGACGGAAACTCCGCCCCGGCCGGAAATGCTATTTCAGTTTCGATTCGTCAGAAATCGTCAGTTTCTTACGACCCTTTTTGCGACGGCTGGCCAATACCTTACGGCCATTGGCAGTCTGCATACGCTTACGAAAACCATGAACAGTTTTGCGGCGACGTCTATGAGGTTGGAATGTACGTTTCATACGTTCATTTTAATAAATTAGAAAAAACTTTTTCCATCAAAGACCACGGGTCACCATACCCGTCGCCGGTGAAAGGGACGGCAAAATTAGGGAAAAAAAGATGGCCGGCCAAGTGTTTACTAATATTGCACTGAAAAATATCCGTTGGTCAGCTGGTAGGTTTTCGGGTCTTGAAAGGTGGGATCCTGCGCCAGAAATTCAAAATTCCCCCTGATCCTTCCGGTAGTAGGATCATTTTCCAGGATATTCAGGGTGCCGCTGGCTGAACCAAAGGTGGAATTGATCACCGGACTATAGATGGCGGTATAAGTGAATTGCATGTAATCGAACAAATATGGTCCCCCGGGTGCGATATCAAAAGGCAGGATAAGACTGATAGCCTGTGTCCCGTTCAGGGCTGAACCGTTTATAACCAGCGTGTTAGAAATATTTGAAGCCAGGATGCTCCGGGCTATCCATTTCTGCCCTTCAATTGAAGCCTGCATGGTATCCCCTTTGTTGGCCGCTGGTAAAGCGTTGGTATAGGGCAGCTTGAAGAAGACCCCTTCCGTGATCTTTTTTTGCTTCCCGTCTTCGTCGCGATAAACTTTAAAAGAAAAAGTGCCGGTGATCGTCTGGCTCACAGGGTCGATCTGTGTCACCGTCACCGTCCCTCCCCCCTGCGTGGTGTCGCTGCCCTGGTTGGAGGTATAGGTATAAACTTCGGCAGAGTCATTACTGGCGTAAGCCGCAACAGAAGTAGTGTTCTGGTTGAGCGTATAAACCCCGGGGATCGTATCGTTCAGGATAATGTTCAGCTGTTTATTGTCGGAGCTGGTGCCGTAAATGTTGATAAATCCCGCCACAATAGCGGCCCCTTTCAGACTGTCGGCAGCTACCCATTGCACCCCATCGATCTGTGCCGTAAAAGTTCCGTTTCGACCATTGGGATTTTCCGTGCTCACCTCTTTCCGGCAGGAAAAAAGGGCCAGGACCACCAGGACGGACACGATATGCGTGAGACGACGGGACATAATGCTATTGTTAAGGTAATACTATATGCGTTGATTGTAAAGCTTTCCCATAGAAAATACTGGCGTGGCTGTCAAAATCCTCGGCGGAATCCGTGGTAAAACACCGGAGCTGACCATTCCTGGTACACCGGCGCTCCATCTCCGGATGACGCTGCAAATAATCAGCCAGACTCTCCGCGACGATCTCTCCCTGGACGATCAGCTGGCTGCCCGCCGGCAGATACCGGGCGATCTTGTCCCGCATCAGCGGGTAATGGGTACATGCCAGCAGCACGGCGTCAATATCGGGAGATTTGGCGGCCAGTTGATCCATGTACTCTTTGACAAAATAATCGGCGCCAGGTTTATCATGCTCATTATTCTCCACCAGGGGCACCCAGAGCGGGCATGCCTGCTGGAACACGGAGATATGAGGGTAGAATTTTTCGATCTCGATAGGATAGGAGCCCGACAGCACCGTCCCCCGGGTGGCAAGAACACCTACTTTGCCCGTCTTCGTATATTTCCCTATCACTTCCGTGGTCGGCCGGATCACCCCCAGCACCCTTCTATCAGGTGCGATCAAAGGAAGGTCGTTCTGCTGGATGGTCCGCAGGGCCTTTGCCGAAGCCGTATTGCAGGCCAGTATCACCAGGGGACAGCCCTGGCGGAAAAGCCACTGCACACATTCCAACGTATAATGGTACACCGTCTCAAAGCTCCTCGTTCCATAGGGCGCACGGGCATTATCCCCCAGGTAGGTATAATCATATTGGGGCAGCCGGGCCACCAGCTCTTTCAGAACCGTGAGGCCGCCATAGCCTGAATCAAAAACACCGATGGGTTGCGAAGACTGCATAATATAAAAAAACGCCGGGGGAATAGCCGCCCGGCGCTTCATTTAATATCTGATTGTACAAAGAACCTCTTTACTTTAAACCAAGCTTCTTCTTCACCAGGGGCAGCAGGTCGTCTGCAGGAGGGGATGCCAGCAGCGCTTCCTTGGTCAGAACATAAGCATAGCCGTTTTCCTTGGCCACAACCTGCACCGTCTCAACAGCTTTCTTCTGGATAGGCGTGATCAGGTCCTGCTGCTTCTGCTGGTACAGCTGCTGCGCCTGCTGTTGCCATCCCTGCAGTTTGATCAGCATTTCTCCCATATTCTTCTTCTTCAGCTCCAGCTGCGCCTTTGTGTATTTAGCCGTATCCTTTGAATTCAAAAGGCTGTCCTGCTCATAGTATTCCTTCTTCATATCCTCGAAATTCTGACCCAGCGCATTCTGGTAGTCATTCAAGGCTGTGTCCGCTTTTTTGTATTCAGGCATTGAGGGGATCAGTTCGGAAAGGCTGATATAGCCGATCTTCGTCTGTGCCTTTGTTGAATTGCCCGCCATCACCAGGCCCATAACCACCACTACTACGGTAAGAATCTTTTTCATTTGTTCGTTGTTTGTTTTTGGTGAACACGGAACATAATGGAGTTCCATGATCTTATTTGTTTTTGTTGTTTGCTTAACTACCGGTTAACATATCCAATCTCCTCACTAAACCTTATTTGGCAATCCCCAAAGCCCGCAGGATATCCTCGCTTTTGTCCAGCTTTGGGTCGGCAAATATAACAGTAATTCCTTCACTTTTATCCAAAATTAAATCGTACATCCTGTTGACCGCAATCTGCTGGATGGCGTTGTATACCTTGTCCTGTATGGGTTTGACCAACTCCTGCCGCATCTTGAACAGGTCCCCTTCATAGCCGAAACGCTTGCGCTGAAGGTCCCGCACCTCCTTTTCCCGGTTGAAAAGCAGGTCCTCTCTTTTCTTCTTCAACGTATCGCTCAGCATCACCTGCTCGGCGTCATAATCCTTGTACATTTTGTCAAGGGCCGACTGCTTGTCGTCGATCTCCTTCTGCCATTGCATGCTGATCTGATCCAGCTTTTTCTGGGCATCTTTATATTCCGGCATTTTATCCAGGATATACTTGGTGTCTACTACGATGATCCGTTGCGCGTGCCCGGCCAGAACAAAGGCCAGCAACAGACATACTGATAATATTTTCTTCATCATAGGTGATTTTTAGGAGCTGTAAAATAAGCATTAATCCGGTTCATACCCCAACATAAATGTAAACCGGGTCGCATCTTTCAGGGAGCCATTCTGGATACGGTCCAGCCCTATCCCGTAGTCGAAACCCAGCAGGCCGAACATGGGCAGGAAGAAACGCATCCCCACACCTACGCTCCTGCGGAGACGGAAGGGATTGTATTCATTGTAATTATACCATCCATTGGCGGCCTCGAAAAAGGTCAGCCCATAGATAGTGCTGCTGGGATTGGTCGTGAAAGGATAACGCAATTCCAGCGTGTATTTATTGAATATGGTAAAGAACTGGCTGGCCTGCTGCTGGTCAGGGTTAATTTTCGGATCCGAGTTCTCGTATACAGGATAGCCCCGCTGGGAGATAATGTCATACCCCAGCAAGCCGAAGTTGTTGGTCAGACCCGCATCCCCCACCTGGAAACGCTCGAAGGGAGAGAAGCCAAGCCTGCTGTTATAGCGGCCCATGAACCCGAACTTGGCAGATGCCTTCAGCACGAACTGACGGCTTTTGTCCGCACCCATCGGTTGCCCGATCGGCAGGTACCAGTCACTGGTAAACCGCCATTTATGGTATTCCGGCAATTTATAGCTGTCGTCCTGCGTAAGACTTTTATCAAACGCCGAATAAGGCGGTGTGAACTGCACGCTCAGGATCTGACTCGCGCCCGATCTTGGATAAATAGGCTGGTCCAGCGAATACCGGCTCAGGGCCAGCTTGAAGCTGAAGTTGGTGGAGAAGCCATTCCGGAAGGCCGAGGTGAACAACGGGTAGTTGTTCAGATCGTATTGGGTATAGTTCACCGAATACGTCAGGGTGAAATAATCATCCGGCCAGTGCAGCTGCTTGCCCAGGGCCACAGAGACACCGAAGTTCTTCAATGAGTTGGTATCGCTGAACGAATAGGTATTTGACCGGTAGTTGTATCCTCCTGTACGGAAGACGCTGCGGTAAAGACTGACAGTCAGTGAATTTCGCTTCTTTCCACCCAGCCAGGGCTCGGTGAAGGAGAAGTTATAGGACTGGTACGCCTTACCATTGGACTGGATACGAAGGCTCAGTTTCTGTCCGTCCCCGCTGGGCAACGGATCCCACGCGGATTTATGAAGAATGTTCTTCATAGAGAAGTTGTTGAACGTGACACCCACCGTACCGGTGAGACCGATACCGCCACCCCAGCCCGCGGACAGCTCCAGCTGGTCGGCGGATTTTTCTTCCACACCCCAGTTGATATCCACCGTACCATCTTCCTGGTTCGGGTTGACGGCGGGGTTGATCTTCTCCTGGTTGAAAAAACCAAGGTTGGCGATCTGCCGCTGCGAACGGATCAGCTCCTGCCTGCTGAACTTATCCCCCGGTATCGTGAACAGCTCCCGGCGGATGACATATTCTTTTGTCTTTTCATTGCCGGTAATAGTGATATTCTTGATCGTAGCCTGGGGGCCTTCCGTCATACGGATCTCGAAATCGATGGTATCATTATATACTGCCGTTTCAACAGGGTCGATATGGAAGAACAGGTAGCCGTCATCCATATACAGACCGCTGATATCACCACCCTCCTGCGACATCTTTAATTTCTTGTTCAGGATTTCCAGGTTGTAGACATCCCCTTTGTGAATGCCCAGCGCCAGGCTGAGGATGCTGTCGGAGTACTTGGTGTTGCCCCTCCAGGAAATATTCCCGAAATAATATTTATGCCCTTCCTCTACCTTGATGTCCACATTCATCTTCCCTTTCTTCACGATCGTCTTGTCGTCCACGATCGTCGCATCACGATAACCCTGGGAATTGTAATAGTCCAGCACTTTTTGTTTGTCCGCCTCATATTTGGCGGCATTGAACTTCGCCGAGCTGAACAGCTTGAATCGGAAGTAAGGATCCAGGAATTCCTTTGTCCCTGAAAAAGACAAAAAACCCCATTTATCGAGGTATTCTCTGAAACCCATGCGGGAATGAGCGCCGAACGTCGTGTCCTCCGGAGGCGGGAACAGCGTGAAGCGGGTCTGCTCATGCGTATCCTTCATCTGCTTCTTCAGCTTGATCTCCGAAACAGCCTGGTTGCCGAAAAAATTGATCTCGCTGATGCGAACCTTCGGGCCTTTTACGATGTTGAAGTTAAGTATTTCGGAATTGGCAACAGACGGGTCTTTTAATTCGGTGATGGTTATCTGCGCATCCTGGTAACCCTTCTCGGCATAGAACTTCTTGATGACCTGGATGGCGGAACGTTTCATGTTCTCATTGACCACCCGTCCTTTGACCAGGCCGGTCTTGGTGGTAAGATCATCCCCGTCACCTTTCTTTACTCCCTTAAAATAAAAATTCGACAGGCGGGGCCGCTCTGTCACTACGATCTCGATATAAATATTGGTGCCGGAAATTTTCGTAAAGTTGATCTCGATATCGGAAAAAAGATTTTGCTTCCAGAGATTCGTGATGGCCTTGCTGAAATTATCGCCGCCCGGAATGGTTACTTTATCACCCACTGTAAGCCCTGAAATTGAAGTAAGCAGCGTCTCGTCAAGGTATTTGGTGCCGGCTATCTTGATGCCGGCAATAGTGTATTCCCGGGGAGGGTTTTTAGGGTTGGTGAGGTTGATTAATTCAGGATCTACGGAAACTGGATGCGTCGTATCGGTAACCTGGGCTTTTGCAGCAGTTAGATTCAGTAAGCAGTAAGATATTAGTAAAAAAACACAAATCAGTGATCTTCGTTGCATCCAGTCGGTTTTTAGAGCGGCAAATTAAGGGGATTTATTAAAAGTCTTTGTTAAAAAGTGGTCTGGGAAGCAGACGACTCCTGCTGGATTTGTGCGCCAGTCTTCCCAAATCGCCTTTCTCTGCCCTGGAAGTCGAGGATGGCTTCATATAGGTTCTCCTTTCGAAAGTCAGGCCAGCGGACGCTGGTAAAATACAATTCAGCATAAGCGAGTTGATATAGCAAAAAGTTACTGATGCGGTATTCTCCACTGGTCCGGATCATCAATTCCGGATCAGGGAAGTCCCGGGTGGACAGATATTGTTGAATGGTGTCCTGGGTAATGGTGGCCGGATCCAGCTTCCCCGCCTTCACGTCCAGTGCCAGGCTCTTGACGGCTTCCGTAAGCTCCCAGCGTGAACTGTAGCTCAATGCCATCACCAGGTTCAGCCCCGTATTCTTTCCCGTTATCTCCAACGCTTCCTTCAGCTCATTACGGGCGTATTCCGGCAGCATGGTCATATCACCGATGACATGCAATCTTATATTATTCCTGCTCAACGTCTCTGCCTCTTTCCGGATCGTCTCCACCAGCAGCTCCATCAGGCCCGTGACCTCAAGGGCCGGGCGGTCCCAGTTCTCCGTGGAGAAAGCATATAGCGTAAGATAACCGATCCCCAGCTCCGCACAGCCTTCCACGATATCCCTTACGCTCTCGACGCCGTGAAAATGACCAAATAGCCTGTCCTGGCCCTTTTCCTGGGCCCATCGACCATTGCCGTCCATAATAATGGCGATATGACGGGGTAGCCTTTGCAGATCTATTTTTGCCTTTTCAGACTCCACAGATGGTTTTTAAAGGCCTCAAAGATAGTGAATTCAGGGGTTTGAGTTGTTAAATTCTCGTCATTGGCCCGGCAGGGCCTATCTATTGGGCAGCCGTTGCGTCGCACTCTTGTACTGTCGCGTGGCGATTCGCCCCTTCTCCGCTCCTGTTGCATTCACCGCAGATCGCTGTTCCTTCTCCGCATTGTCGGCGACCCTAACCGTTCCGTCGCTGTACTTTCCATCTCCGGTCAATTTCAGCAAAACATTGAACCAGGACTATTTCCAGACATCAACATATATCCCCTACCGTAGGAAAGTAGGAGGCTCCTTCACGGCAGGGTCGACCTCAAGCCCCGTCTCCGCCCATTACCTTTTGCCGCAATGCTCACACATAATGTAATCTGCCACTAGCCACATCCGCGACTAGCTGACTAGCCATAAGCCCCATTTGCCTGTCTCACGACCAGCCGACCAGCTATGGCCTGGAGGAGCCTTACTTTGGGCTAGCCGATTCAAATCTTACAGCACTTAAACAAACAAAAAGGCAAAAACTTAAAGCCCCCCCGGGCTGGGACACTTATACGAACTCAAATTAAAAGAAAGCATAACCTCCGCAAACAGGTACCCATCCCGCTGATTGGAATACCCCCGCTGGCGCCCCTTGATCCCGATAGGAGTCCCCAGCTCACTACTGCGGTCCTGCATGGCATACCAAAGGGTAGGAGAGCCATCCGGCAGCAAATGCGTCTGTGCGTCAGGGGCATAGTTGCTGCTGACGTCATCGATATAGTCGGTAGTGGTAAAGCGGTAAACCACCTCGAAACCCAGGTTCATATTGCGGTTAAGATTATATTTGACCCCCACGCCCAGCGGAAAGCACATCGCCATGCTCCCATAAGGCTTCCGGCCGGGATACAAGGAAGAACCCTGCCCCTCGGTTCCCAGCTGCCTTAAATAAACCTTCTGGCCCCGGTAATAAGCATACGGGTCATAATTGAATATACCGGCCCCAAAAGTGATATAAGGGGTAAAGCGGTCATAAAGACTCCCCGGCACGAACTTATAGAAATTGAAATCGCCCTGCAGCGTCAGCTCCCAGATATTGGTGTTGAAGCTAAGGTTCCTGCGCAGCATGAACTCATTAGTCGTATTATACCTGTCCGAATACCCCAGGAAAGCATAATGCCCTGCTATCCGCAGGGCAACATAATTGCCGAACTGCTTACGGAAAAAAGCGCCCAGGGCCATATTCGGACGATTGAACCGTGGATTCGGATTCAGGTCCCCGAAATAATGCGAAGCGCCGGCCGAAATACCAAACTCCCCCTCCTGAACGATGGCTTCCTCCTGTGCATTCACCCGCAGACAACCCAGCAATAATGATAGTACCGTAAGACTCAGCAGCTGCTTCATATAATAGTTATAATACATTGTCCGCATAGGAAACGAAAATTGCGATTTTTTCGTTCCCACCCGGCGTATCAAAAATGTTAAAATTCCAGGTCATTGGTCAAAAACCAGGCCGTACATGCTAATTCCGGGTATCCAGCCCCCAGGAAAGCTTGCCGCGGAGGGTTTGTAGAAAATTATTTTCGTTCAGGCGTATCAGGCTCAGGGTGAAAGTTTCATTGCGAACAGCCAGCTGTACCTGCTTATCCACGATCTCCTTCCTGGAATCCAGGACACAGATAAAGTTCTCCGCCCGCCCTTCCACTTCAAAGGAGATGATATTGTCATCCGGCACGACAATGGGGCGGACATTCAGATTATGGGGCGCCACAGGGGTGATGACAAAACTGGTCGATTCCGGAAAGACAACAGGTCCTCCGCAGCTGAGCGAATAGCCCGTGGATCCGGTGGGCGTAGCAACGATCAGGCCATCCGCCCAATACGTATTAAGGAATTCCCCATTCAGGTAAGTATGGATCTTGATCATGGGGGAAGTATCCGTTTTATGGATAGCAAATTCATTCAATCCGTAAGGTACATCTCCAAATAATGGCTTATTGGCATCCAGGTGGATCAGACTGCGTTTGTCCACCACAAAAGTACGATTGACCAACGCATTGACAGCCGTCGTCAGCTCCTCCTTACCGATGCTGGCCAGAAAACCCAGCCGGCCGAAATTGATCCCTAATACCGGTATGTTCTTATCCCTCACTAATGATACCGTGTCTAGCAGCGTACCATCCCCCCCTAAGCTGATGAGGAACTCGATGGAATCATCCAGGTCACCGGACTCACGGAAACTGGCCACATTGGAAGGAAGCATAAATGCAGACCCGATCTTTTCCAGGAAAGGCTGGTGGATCACCGGTTGAAGCTGCTGTCTTATTAATTCGTCAAATAATCGCTGAACCCCACTCTGCTGTTCGTATTCGATCACGCGACTGTAAATGGCTACTTTCATTTGGAATTAATGTCTTTTACTTCGAATCTTAATGTCTTTTCAATTGTCTCAGTGAAAATGAAGATTTGACAACGTCAAATCGAATTTCGACAATTCCCTTGGAAATCAATTGTGACGTTGTCAATGCTTCGCATTTCAATGGTCAAATGCAGTCGGCTTTGCCTCGTGCCATTTCGAATTAATGTCTTTTCATTTTGAATGTTCCGTCATAGCTCACTGCTGCTAAAAGTCATTCCGGATGTGTAAAAATAACCCGTTTTGCCCTAATTGGTTAAAGCTATAATCCAGCCGGAAGTTCAGATCATAGAAGGTGACAAGGTCCAACCCAAAGCCTCCGCTATATAACATACGGTTGACCAACGAATTAGCTTTAAAGTCTGCATTGTACGCATAGCCGTAATCCGTAAAGGCAGTGGCATAAATGCGAATAGGGATGCGGTCATGAGAGCGGACATGCATGAAAGGTATGCTGAAATTGAATAGCTCCCGGAAAAAAGTATTGCGCAGCACAAACCCTGCCGTACCATCGACAACATAACGGTCCAATCCCCTCAGAAAGAAATCCCCATACCCCAGCAGGGTCTGATTATAAAAAGGCTGATGCAGCGGCCATTTCAATACATTGGTATTCTCAAAACCAAACCAGAACTTCCTGGCCAGCGGCCAGCTGCGGGTCAGCTTACTTTGGAATTGCCAGAAATCCATCTCCTTCGTGATCCCCCGGCGGGTAAGCCCCGTCTCGAAAATGATCCCGTTCAACGGATAAGCGACATAATCCACATCCGTGTAAGTGAACCGATAGGCCAGCTCCGGGTAGACCACCTTTAGCTTATCATGATTGAAATAATGAGGGTTCCGCACCGCCACAGCACTGTCGATCCGCGCACTGGCCATCGTGAAATTCACCACATGCCGCACCTTCAATCCCGGACGATAGAAATACCGCACCGAGGCGGAGAAAGTTTCGCTGAGATATTTGCCTGCATACGGCACCGTATCGGAGTTGATGAAGAATTGCTGGTTCCCCGTCGTCAACGCATTCACCTCCGTCTGCTGCGCATAGGTAAAACCGCCGCCGAAACCATGCTTCAGGGTCTTATCGGCATAAGGCTGATTATAGTACAGCTCGAATTGGCGGGCATAGCCGGTGATCAGCCAGGCCGTCAGCTGGTCATTCCTGCCGGTGAAATTGAAGTGGGTGAATTTTGCGCCATAGTTCACCCGGTTAAGATTGTAATTCCTGGCCGCCCAGGCAGAAAAATTGCGGTCCACCGGCCTGAAATAAGGGACGGGAAAGATATACCACCGCTCTTTCACGTCTATGGCTATATCCGCCTCGTACCCGCGGAAGTCTTTAAGGTAGATGACCACGTCGTTGAACAGATGCGTATTGATCAGCCGGTCATGCGCCCTTTGAAAAGAGGTCACCAGATCGTGGAGACTGACAGAATCCCCCGTCTTGAAGGTCAGCTCCCTTTCAATGATATAGTTCTTCGTTTTTTTGTTTCCCGTGATATAGATCTTTCCCACCGTGTACGGACGGGAAGTATCAGTGACAGATTGCGCGTGGGAATAAGAACAGAAGAGGATTAAAGCAGCCAACATCCAAAAACAAAAATATGTACGGTCCTTCTTTATGGCCATAATGGGGAGGGACATCAGGTCTTTACAAGTTAGTAATACATCTAAATGTTCAGGTAATTCATCAGGTGATCGTAATTGCTGCGCAATTCGTTCTCGTACAGTTCTTCCCCGAAATAATACTTAACCTGGTACTCATACCGCTGGAACGTGGCAATAATATCAGAGATCTCAAGCTTATTGATCCGTAAAGTAATATAGAAATTCCCGGAAGAAGCGTCCGGGTAGGTATTCAGCTGAGTGATCTGGGCATCATTTGTCTCCACCAGCTTGCTGATCTCCGAAAAAGAAAAGCTGACCTTTTCCATCTCCAGCACAATGATACCCCCCGTGTCGATGACACCGCTGGTGCGGCCCAGCTGCCTTAACAGGTCGGTAGCCGTGATAGATCCGATATATTCCGCCTCTCCGGCAACCACCGGGACCACCGTCAAAGCAGACTCGTTTACCATTTGCACTGCTTCGAAGAAAAAAGACTCGGCATGAGCGGCTATTTTGGAGAAGCTTCCCTGCAGCTGGGAAAGCCGGGTGGAATCGTCCTCTACATTCAAAAGAGCATCCTCACTTACCAGTCCCGCCAGCTTATCCTCAATGACGACAGGCAGATGGGTGACATGAAAGTCCGCCATCAGATCCAAGGCTTGCGACACCGGGTCATTCAGGTGCAAGGACGGGATAGAGGCCGATATGATCTCTTTGTTTAACAACAGGACGTAGTATTATTAAGTAAAAGTAAAAAATCCCTCTATACAAAGACGTAATAAATCAGGCTACCGCTGCCGGCTCATTCAATTTTCGCAAAAATTTATGAAGGATCCCATTGAACTCCTCCGGCCTTTCCATCATCGGAGCATGGCCGCACAGATCGATAAAATGAAGCTCACTGTTCGGGATCAGCTTGTGAAACTCCTTGCCGACAAAAGGCGGGGTGATATTATCATTATTCCCCCAGACAAGCAGGGTCGGATGTTTGATCTGGCTGACCTCATCGCCCAGGTTGTTCCGGATAGCGCTTTTGGCCAGGGTGATGATCTTGAGCGCCTTAAGACGGACATTCACCGTCTCGTACAGCTCGTCCACCAGCTCCTTGGTGGCCATCTTCGGATCGTAAAAGGTTAATTCGGTCTTTTTTCGGATATATTCATAGTCTCCCCGCTTGGGATAGGTGTCCCCCATACCGTTCTCAAAAAGGCCGGAACTTCCCGTCAGGGTAAGGGATTTGATCCTTTCGGGATGACGCAGCACGTACATCAGCGCCACATGCCCTCCCAGGGAATTACCCAACAGGTTGATACCCTTATAATCCCGGTATTCTATGAATTTATGGAGGAATTTCTCCAGCCCCCCCACGGTAGTGTGCAGAAGGTCCAGTTCCAGCAAGGGCAGCAGCGGCACCACCACCTTATATTGTTGGCGGAAATATGCGATCTGGCCGGTGAAATTGCTCAAAGCGCCGAACAGACCGTGCAATAATAACAGCGGCTCGCCTTCCCCTTCCTCGATGAATCTGAATTTTTCTTCTTGTTTGATTTCGTATTCCATCAGCTATTAAATTCTATCCGGTAATTATTCGTAAAAATAGCAATTTACCGCAAAAAAAACCCACTTCTTAATTCCCGGCGCCTCACCCCTCAAATTTACAACATCTATAACCGATAATGCTTTAAATAGTTCTAAAGCCGCCCGCCCACATCCGAACCGCCCACTAGTCTACTTCTGTTGTAGACTATTGTTCAGGTGGCCGAAAAACTCCTCCAGCTGGGTAAACATTCCCTTGAAAAAGGGGATAAAACTGCCGAATCCGTCGATCACCACCGGCCCCCAGCTCCGGATATGCGGGTAAATGATGGAAGCCGACAGGGTGGTCCCCGCTACAAGCCGCAGCTGAACGGCATAGAACAACAGCACGCTCAGTATGATCGTATAAACAATAGCATATAATAAGATGCCTCCCAGCTTGTTCAGCCATCCCAGCATCGCCAGGTCCACCGCAGCCTCCATCAGCCGCCCGATCCATCTCACCAGCAGTACAACGGCCAGGAATACCAGCACAAAAGCCAGCGCCGGCAGCCAGCGGCTCGAAAGGGAAGTATGGATCCTCAGGTAGCCGGCCAGGGTAGCCGATAGTTTCATGGCGGCGGCCAGGCCAAGAATAAAGGCCAGCGCCGAGACAACAGCAATGATCAACCCCTGCCGCAATCCCTTGAATACGGCCCACAACAAAAGGATTAAGAACAGGACATCGATCCACATATCACTTTGATAACAATTCTTTCACCGTCGCGCTGATCGTCTTGCCGTCTGCCTGGCCCGCCAGCTGCTTGGTTGCCGCTCCCATTACCTTGCCGATATCGGCAGGGGAGGACGCACCCGTCTCCGCAATGATCTTCGTCAGGACCGCCTTCAGTTCCTCCGCGCTCAGCTGCTTCGGCAGGAATCGCTCAATGACTGCGATCTCCTCCTGCTCCTTCTGAGCCAGATCAGCCCTTTGCTGCTGCTGGTAGATCTCCAATGAATCCTTCCGTTGCTTGATCAGTTTCTGAAGAAGCTTGGTCTCATCTTCCTCTTTCAGCTCCCCTCCCGCTCCTTCAGCTGTTTTAGCAATAATGATCGCAGCTTTGATGGCGCGCAGACCGCGCAGGCCTCCTTCATTTTTTGCAAGCATCGCTGTTTTCAGCTCTGCCATTACTTTTTGTTCTAAACTCATGCCAAAGAAATTTAACGATTTACTTTACTGTTCAGGCTTTATTGCTTTTTAATTGCTGCTCTCTGAACTTATTATAAAAATCCTTTGCAAACTGCTTCATATCGCTCGTCAGCGCCGGGTCCTGGGTAGCCCTGTGGTAGGTCTCGGCCATTGTCATAAAGGTCTGGTAGAAAAAGTCGGCCATCTCGTCCACCATCATGTCCTTGGTCCAGAGATCGATGCGCAGGGCCGTCTTTTCCGCCCCATCCCAAAAGGCCAGCATCATTGCTTTCGCGGTACGGGCCGCCTCGGCAGTCGTGTCCGTGGCGTTCCAGGTGATCTGCTCAGGCACCCTGCCGTCATCCAATGTTACATCGATCGTGATTGAAGATCTTCCCATAATAAAAGTTTAGCAAGTCGCAAGTTACTGGTTTCTCCCGATTGCATCCCAAATCGTGGTCACCGCCCCCTGTAACTTCAGATCGGCCACACGGAGACCGGCCTTTTCTATGAGCCCATTCCGGAGCGTTTCATCCTTGTAAAGGGACTTCAGTCCATCCGCCATGGAAGCCGGATCGCCCGCAGGCACCCGGAGGACAGCCCCGCTCGCCCCGGAAGTGATCACAGGCACGCGCGCCTTCCAGGCATTCAGGACATCTATGCCAAGACCGCCCCGCCTTTCCAGGCTAATGACCGCATACGCACCCCCCATCACGTCCTCTTCGACCCCGGGAACCAGGCACACATCCTGCCGGTATTTATAGGAATCCAGTTTTTCCGCAATCCCCGGATCCCCTTCTCCAGCCAGCACCAGCTTCATATTCGAAAGCTGCCGCTTCTTAAATAAAGAGAACGCCTTCAGCAGGTTGATGACCCCCGGCAGCGGCGCCCCGGCAATGTCCGTATAGAAGTACTCTTTCCCATCCGCCACCCGCCCCTTAACCCTTTCACGCGCTTCCATTGGAAGTGGCGCCATCTTTTCATCCGGAGCCGGAGATACCACATGGACGCCCGGAAATACCTCCTTATCTGAAAAATTATCTGCAAAGCAAAGAATGGCCCTGGCCGCCCGCACCTTTTCCGGCAGCTTGCCGTCCGCCTTACCAGGTATCCAGCAGCATTGCGGCACTTTTGTTCCCCCCGCCAGCCTGCCATCCGTCATCATGATCAGATCCGCATGATATTTCCGCGCCATGCGGGGTATCGGCCAAAAAACCCTGCTGGTCATGACCTTCTCCCCCGCCGGTAATGACAGGCTCTTTCCACCCTTGTTGAGCAGGAATAGCCATTGCACGCCCTTCTGCGCGGTAAGGCCGGCGGCGCAGGAAAAAAGGAACCGGGTCTTTTCACTACCTGCGCCGGGCCCCTGGAGAGGTCTGCAATCTAAAAGAATGAGCATAGGGCAAAGGTAAATGTCCTTCGACAACGAACCGCCGGTCCGTCCCGTGCGGTAATGTGCATAAAAAACCCTGAAAAAATATACCTGATAATCAGCAACTTACACTTTAAAACATTGCCTGAAATGTGGTTTTTACGATCCTTTGCGGCCGGGCAAAGCCGCTTTGGCCTCATTCTTGCCCTTATTTAACTTTATTTTAATTAATCCGATTCCTCACGAAAATCCGTGCTTATGAACCGTGTGTACCCACTACGCCTTACTGTCTGTATATGCATGATAGTAATGTCCCCTCACTTTCTCGTGGCACAATGTACCTGCTCGGACGGTTCCGCCGCTACCGCCATCGTTAATACCCTTACACTCAACCCAACTTCCGTATCCAGCGCCAGTCTCACATTTCCGAAAATGGATCCAAGCATCGGAGACCTGGGATGTATCACGCTGAACTATACATTGTCGGCACAAAGTATTTCAGGGGCCCGCAACCTGGCCCCTTCCACAGCCCTGCTGGATCCATCAGATCCCCAGTACAGCTCCACCGGCAGGCTGGAGTATGCTTTCGACCTGCTCACCTCGGCTAATGTATCAGGGCCGGGCTTCACCGTTGTCAAGCCTTATCATACTTATTACGGTCCCGACTCACTGGGCGCCTATGGTCAGCCCGACGACAGCATTACCTATGGCCCGGACAATGTGCTGAACGGTATCACCGGCACCAAAAGCTTTGGCGGCAATCCCGCCTATCTCGGCGCCGGCAATGTGACCCTTTCCTATTCCATCAGCGGCGGACTGACGACCACTGAAGGAGGCCTGAACTACAGTCAAAAGATCCAGACCACCTACTGGGGCGATTTCACATTGACCTACTATTGGTGCCCCTCTATCGTATTGGCTACATCCATACAAGATTTTACAGCAACCCCACAAGGTCATGCCATTCTATTACAATGGCTGGCCAATATCAATCCAAACAATTCAAACTATGAAATCCAGATCTCGACAGACGGCAGGAACTTCACCAGCATCGCAGAACAGCCGGCTAACCCTGATGCAGCAGGTGCTACAGCAAAGCACCAGTATCAATACAACCCTGATCAGACTAATGTGGACAAACTCTATTTCAGGATCAGGGAGACCAGCGCCACGGGAAAAGTAGGCTACTCGCAGGTGCTGGTAGTGAGTAAGAACGGGAATCCAGGTGACGCCGCCTTCATCAGCTACCAGGTTTATCCCAATCCCATCACCAATAGCCTGTCATTCCGTTTTAATGCGCCGCAGAACGGCCGTTTCCGGCTGGAACTGGTCAATACCGCCGGCCTGGTCGTACAGCAAAAAGCCGTCAGCCTCGCCGGAACCAATGAAATTGGGATGGACCTTAATCCCAAGCCCGCCAAGGGGTTGTATTTCCTGCGCGCCACCGACCTTACGCATGACAGGCGGTACACCAGCAAGATCTATGTAAATTAATATTCAGTAGTTCCATCCTTTCCTGTTAAAAGCTCCTGCTCATGGGGGCTTTTTTTATTTTCCCGGCAGATGGACGCTATTCGGCAGCCGTTGTGTCACTCACTTGTACTTTTGCGGGGCTATTCGGCTTTGCGTTTCTCCGCTTCTGTTGCTTTTCCGGCAGATCGCAGTCTCCTTCTCCGCTTGGTCGGCGACCCTAACCCTTCTGCCGCTGTAATTTCTCTTTCTATCATCTTCAATTCTACTTGGGCCGACGTACTATTTAACAGTTGTACAAATCTCCACCATCGAAATTAAGGCGGACGCCAGGGCAGGGTCGACCTCAAGACCCCTGAATGGCAAACCGCCGCCTTTACCCCTTCGAACTCGTCTCAACTGCCAATCCCGCGCACTGTCACCCAGCCCCCACACTAGACCCATCAATGGCCCCTCCGTCAAACCCACGGACTGGCACTGGCCCCCTTCGCGGCCAACCGATCAGCTATGGCCTGAAGTCGCCTTAATTTGCGCCGGTCATCCAGCCACCACCGCCCAGTAGAATGGTCCGTCCATTAGAGCCCCCGTGCTCAGTGATAACGAAAATTACAGCGACGGAAGGCTCATAGCTGTCGGGAATAGCAAAACAGGAAAGCCTCAAAGCACCTAATTCAACCCAAAACCAAAGCAATTGGGAAATTCCCGATTTTCATGTAGTTTTGACTTAATGGAACACATGGAATACAACACGACACGAAATCACCTCATCATGCGTGAATACGGTCGTCATATCCAAAAGATGATCGAGTACCTCGTCACCCTGGAGGATAAAGAAAAAAGACAACGCAACGCGTACGCAGTCATAGAGCTGATGGGCTTCCTCAATCCGCACCTGAAGAACGTCGAAGACTTCCGCCATAAGCTATGGGATCACCTTTTCCTGATCTCCGACTTTAAACTGGAAGTATCCTCGCCATATCCCATTCCCACCCGGGAAACATTGCGGGCCCGTCCAAAGCCGTTGAAATATCCCAAACGCTACCCCAAGTTCTCTCACTTAGGCAAGAACCTGGAGATCGTCATCAACAAGGCGCTGGCCGAAGAGAACCCGGAAAAACGCAACGGCTTTGCCAATGCCGTCGCTTACTATATGAAGCTGGCGTATAACAACTGGCATAAGGAAACTGTCCACGATGACGCGATCCAGAGCGAACTGACCAATCTCACCGCCGGCCAGCTGGAATTCACCAACACGCCGTACGTGAAGAGCTTCCGGCCCAACGAGAACAGGGAGAGAGATCGTCAGAATTTCAATGATTACCGTGGCAAACGCAATCAGAAATTCCAGCAGCGGAGCAACAATGGCCGCAACGACAGGAATGACAGGAACAACGATCGTCCTGGTAAATTCAAAAAGAAAAGGTATTAATATTAATTTATAAAAGCCAAGCGGACCCATGGTCCGCTTGGCTTTTTCTATTGCAGAAACATGAACTCATTTGAAGTCATCGGAGGCAAAAAGCTCAAAGGAGAGATCATCCCCCAGGGAGCCAAGAATGAAGCCCTGCAGATCATCAGCGCCGTATTGCTCACCCCGGAAAAAGTTACCATCACCAATATCCCGGATATCCTCGATGTCAATCTGCTGATCGAGCTCCTGCATAAGATGGGCGTAAAGACAGAGCGGACAGCGCCCGATACCTGCATCTTCCAGGCGGATACCGTGGACATCGACTATCTCCGCAGCGACAGCTACCGCCAAATGAGCGGAAAGCTCCGTGGATCGGTGATGATGGCCGGCCCTATGCTCGCCCGTTATAGAAAAGCGTTCATCCCCAAACCCGGGGGCGATAAGATCGGGCGCCGCCGGCTGGATACCCATATCATCGGGTTTGAAAAGCTGGGCGCTAAGTTCAACTATCATCCCGAGGAGGGCCTTTTCCACCTGGAAGCTCCCCATTTAAAGGGATGTAATTTACTGCTCGACGAGCCCTCCGTCACCGGTACCGCCAATATCATCATGGCTGCAGCCATGGCCGAAGGGTCCACCACCATTTACAATGCCGCCTGCGAACCTTATATCCAGCAGCTGTGCAGGATGCTGAACAGGATGGGCGCAAAGATCAGTGGCATCGGCAGCAATCTCCTGCACATCGAAGGGGTCAGCTACCTGGGCGGCACCGAGCACCGCATGTTGCCGGACATGATCGAGATCGGCTCTTTCATTGGCCTGGCAGCCATGACGCAAAGTGAGATCACCATCCGGAATGTCAGCCTGGAGAACCTGGGCGTCATACCCGATAAATTCAGGCAGCTGGGCATTCAAATGGATTTCCGGGGAGATGATATCTACATCCCCGAACAGGACATTTATGAGATCCAGAGCTTCCTGGATGGCTCCGTGCTGACCATTTATGACCATCCCTGGCCCGGCTTTACGCCGGACCTGCTCAGCATTGTGCTGGTCGTCGCCACCCAGGCGCGGGGCTCCGTATTGATCCACCAGAAAATGTTTGAAAGCCGGCTGTTCTTTGTGGACAAGCTCATCGACATGGGGGCGCAGATCATCCTTTGCGATCCCCACCGGGCGGCAGTGATCGGGCAGGCCAGGGAACAAAAATTGCGCGGCATCTCCATGAGCAGTCCCGATATCCGGGCGGGGGTAGCCCTGCTGATCGCAGCCCTCAGCGCTGAAGGCAGGAGCGTCATCCAGAACATTGAGCAGATCGATCGCGGCTATCAGCATATAGACGAGCGGCTTCGCCGCCTGGGCGCCCAAATCAAAAGAATATGAGCCAGGGAAAGATCATCATCATCACGGCTCCTTCCGGAGCAGGAAAAACATCTATTACCCGCTATTTACTGGCGAAATACGACTTCCTGGCCTTTTCCGTCTCGGCGGCCACCCGGTCGCCCCGCGGTCATGAAAAGGATGGGGTCGACTATTATTTTCTCAGCCTGGAGGAGTTCAAGCAGAAGATCCAGCAGAATGAATTTGTAGAGTGGGAAATGGTCTATGAAGGGAAATACTATGGCACCCTGAAAGAAGAGCTGCAGCGGATCTGGGCGGCAGGCAAGACACCGCTGCTCGACATCGAGGTCAAAGGCGCCATTCACATCCGCGAACAGTTCCCTGAATCCACCCTGTCGCTCTTTATCGAACCTCCTTCCGTGGAAGAGCTGCGCCGGCGCCTGGAAGGCCGGGGCACAGAAACGCAGGAAAGCCTTATGGCCCGGGTCAACAAGGCCGCCTACGAGATCTCCTTTAAACATCATTTCGACCGGATCATCGTAAACGATCACCTTGAGAAAGCCTGCCGGGAGGCCGATGAAGCCGTCAAATCCTTTTTAGGGCTATGAGGTTCCATTTTTTACGATTAAATTAGTAGCCTCTATGATGATCAATACGCATACCCTTGTCTGGATTGTGATAGCCTGGCTGATGATCGCTTTTTTCTCCGGGATCGAAGTGGCTTTTGCCAGCGCCAACAAGCTGGCTATTGAGCTGAAGAAAAAGCAGGGGCTCAGCAGCGGTATCATTCTCTCCAATTTTGTAGATCATCCGGCCCATTTCCTGGGCACCAGCCTGGTGGGATTTAATATCTTCCTGGTCATTTTCGGCCTGATGGTAGGAGAGACCTTCCTGCCCCTGTGGAACTGGCTTATTACCAAGATTCCCTATGCCGGCAGCTACGTCAACGCCGGCCGCCTTTTTGTAGAGACATTGGTGGCCTCCGTGTTCATCCTCTTTTTCGGGGAATTCATTCCCAGGGCCCTGTTCAGGAGCAAAAGCGATTCCCTGCTGAGCTTCTTCGCCAGCGCCATGGATTTCTTCAGTCGCTTTTTCTCGCCCATCGCCGGCTTCTTTGCAGGCATTTCCCAGTGGGTCCTGAAATATGTCTTCAATGTCCGGATGGATGAGCGCAGGGGCGTCTTTTCGCTCACGGACGTGGAGCATTTTATGCAGCAGGCCGGAGATACAGAGGAAGATGCAAAAGGCCTGAATAAAAACCTTATTGAAGCCGCCCTTCGCCTGCCAAAAGTAAAAGTGCGGGAATGCCTGGTCCCCAGAAAAGAGATCGATGGCATCGATCTCAATGCACCCATCGAAGAGGCAAGGAAGAAGTTCGTCGAAACGCGCCTAAGCAAGCTGGTTGTATACGATGAGAACCTCGACCATGTCGTGGGGTATATTCATCAGTTAGACCTGTTTAAAGCGCCGCCGCTTATCAAGACTATTCTCCATCCCATTCCCGCTGTGCCGGAAAGCATGAGCGCCACCGACCTGATCAGTAAATTCAGCCGGGAAAGAAAGAGCATTGCGTGGGTAGTGGATGAATTTGGCGGCACCGCCGGCATCGTCACTATGGAAGACCTGCTGGAAGAGATCTTCGGAGAAATAAGAGATGAGTATGACACCGAAGAGTTCGAGGAAAGAAAGCTCTCTGCCGATGAGTTCATCTTTTCCGGCCGGCTGGAACTGGATTATCTCAACGAAAAATATCACCTGGAGCTCCCGCAGAACGGCTCTGAAACCCTTTCCGGCTATATCATCAATCAGCATGAGACCATCCCTCACCTGAAAGATCGCATCATCATCGGCGATTATGAATTTGAGATCCTGAACGTCTCCGATACACGCATAGAAATGGTCCGGCTCAAAGTCCTGAAATAGCATCCCATCTTCCCGGAATATCAGCTGCTGCAGACAACCCGATGCCCTTCGCTGCGCTCAGAACTTCGTCGGAGAACTTCGTCAGGGCTGCTTCGTCACGAGGGCTACGCCAGACCTACGGTCTCAACTCCGTTGAGACCTTGGTCGTAACCTTCGCTTGGGCTCGGTTACCTTCGTTTGTTCCAACACTGTTGGACCCATCCTCGGATACCTCATTCGTACCCTTCGTACCCTCGGGTACTTCGCCACGGTCAGAACTTCGTCAGAACGTCGTCCCTCGTTCTTCCTCGTTCGTACCTTTCGCTTCCCTCAGGTACGTTCGTAACCTTCGCTGCGCTCAGAACTTCGTCGGACCTGCTTCGCCACGGTCAGAACTTCGTCAGAACGTCGTCCCTCGTTCTTCCTCGTTCGTACCTTTCGCTTCCCTCAGGTACATTCGTAACCTTCGCTGCGCTCGGTTACAGTTAACGTATGTTAACCCATGGTTAAACAGGCCCGATTACTTTTTCATCCTGTACTTTTTAGCCACCTTTATTCTCGTAAGGCAAACACCTGAACACTCCTGAAAAAAGATATTGTTCCTCACACATAGAGGGGAATTTTTTCATAGGTCAGTTAGGAGTAAACAATGCACCTCTGTAATGAGGTGCTTGTTTTTTTTATACAGCCGTGCGGAGATAGGCAATTTCAAATTAACTTCGCGGCAGTTAATTAGCCACGAGCGATGAGCTGTGAGCTATGAGTTATTGATAACAAACGACTTAGAACCCTGGCTCGAAGCTTGGAGCTCAAAGCTAGTAGCTAAAAAATGGCTTTAAATCTTTTTAACAGGAACGCGGAAGGGGAGGAGATGTCTTTTATAGACCATTTGGAGGCGCTGCGCTGGCATATTGTCCGCTCGGCCCTTGCCATTGTCATCGTAGGCATCGTCATCTTTATCAAAATAGACTGGATCTTCGCAAAGATCATCATGGGGCCCATCCGCAGCGATTTTGTCAGCTATGTGGGCCTTTGCAATCTGGGCAAGACCCTGCACCTGGGAGACGCCCTTTGTCTTCAATCCGTCAAGGGCCTCGAGCTCCAAACCACCGAATTCGGCTCACAATTCATGACGAGCATCAATGTCGGGATCATCGGAGGCTTTATCGTGGCCTTCCCTTATGTGTTCTGGGAACTATGGAGATTCGTAAAACCAGCCCTTTCTCCTAAAGAGTTAAAAAGCAGCCGGGGCGCCATTTTCTGGGTCACCTTTTTCTTCATGCTGGGGATCGCTTTCGGTTATTTCCTGTTGGCGCCATTCACGTTCAGCTTTCTTTTCAACTATACCATCGGGATCCCTGGAACCATCATTACAAGGCCTACCCTGAGCGATTACATCGAGAACCTGATAGACATCATCATCGGCTCGGGCCTGGCTTTCCAGTTACCCCTGGTCAGCTATGTGCTCACCAGCATCGGCCTGATAACGCCTACCTTTCTCCGGACTTACCGGAAATACGCTTATGTAGCCATTCTCTTTATTGCAGCCATCATCACGCCGTCACCGGACTGGATGAGCCAGACCATCGTGGCGCTGCCCCTTATCCTGCTATACGAGCTGAGTATCCGTATCTCCAAACGCGTCATCAAACGCCAGGAGAAAAGAGACAAGGAAGAGTGGAGCTAATAAAATAAACCCTGATAAAAACAAAAGCCGGTAGGATCACTACCGGCTTTTGCATTAAAACAGCTGTTATCTAAGCCGCCGAATGTTTTTTTGCGATCTCCGTTTTCATTTGCACCCTTTCGATATCGTTGCGGTAATCCTTGATCTTCTCGTCATTCTGGCTGGCCAGGATCGCCTTTTCGAAATAATAGACCGCCTTGCTATAGTTCTGTCTCAGCTCTTCGGATAATGCATAACGGCCATAGACCCAGGATTTATCGATCGTGCGGATGCGCAGACATTTATCCAGGTGCTGCCCCAGTTCGTCAAATCGTTCCATGTCCATCAGCAGCGCTGCTACATGGAAATAGGAATGCGGATACAGGGGGTCGCACCGCATAGCAGTAAGAAAATGGTTTTCCGCCTTGACATAATCGTCAAATTGCGTTTTGTATAGCCATCCCATGGAATTATGAGCAGGCGCACTGTCCGGCTCTTCATACAGGATGCTTTCATATTTCTTAAATGCTTCCGCGTAGTTATTATTCTTGATATCCGCTTCGGCTTCCAGGTACAGTTCTTCAGAGTTTGCGTTCATTTGGTATTAATTTTTACCACCCCAGTATCCACGCAAACATCAGCGGGGCTACAATAGTGGCGTCACTTTCAACAATAAATTTCGGCGTGTTGATATCCAGCTTGCCCCAGGTGATCTTTTCATTCGGCACTGCGCCGGAATAGGATCCATAAGAGGTGGTCGAGTCGGATATCTGGCAGAAATAGCTCCAGAAAGGCACATCATGCCATTCCAGGTCCTGGTACATCATCGGCACCACGCAGATAGGAAAATCGCCGGCAATACCTCCGCCTATCTGGAAGAACCCCACACCCTTGCCATCCGAATTATTGCGGTACCAGTCCGCCAGCCACACCATATACTCGATACCGTTGCGCACCGTAGTAGCTTTCATCTCACCTTTAATGACATAGCTGGCAAAAATATTGCCTGTGGTGCTGTCTTCCCAGCCGGGTACCACAATGGGGATATTCTTCTTCGCCGCCGCCACGATCCAGCTATCCTTGGGGTCTATCTCATAATACTGTTCCAGGTCCCCGCTGAGCACCACTTTATAAAGGAACTCATGCGGGAAATAGCGCTCGCCTTTGGATTCAGCCTCTTTCCACACTTTTACCAGGTGCTTCTGCAGGCGACGGAAGGCCTCTTCCTCCGGAATACAGGTATCCGTAACACGGTTGTAATGGTTTTCCAGCAAGTTCCATTCCTCCTGTGGGGTGAGATCCCGGTAATTAGGTACCCTTTTATAATGACTGTGGGCTACCAGGTTCATGACGTCCTCTTCCAGGTTCGCTCCCGTACAGCTGATTATCTGCACTTTATCCTGGCGGATCATTTCCGCAAGAGAGATACCCAGCTCTGCCGTGCTCATGGCGCCCGCCAGCGTAACCATCATCTTACCCCCCTCCAGCAAATGCGTTTCATACCCTTTGGCGGCATCCACCAGCGCTGCAGCGTTGAAATGCCGGTAATGATGCTGAATGAATTGCGAGATAGGACCTTTGTTCATGATTTTCAACAAGTTTTTTGTGATGCAATCCGGGGATGGACCCCGTTTGTTTAAGAGGGCAAAACTAACGTTTTTTTGCCGCTCCGCGCCCCTTCGCTTTCTTACAATAAAACAGCTGCATTTGCCCGGCCATATGTACGGCCGCAGAATGCCCTGATAATGCAGATCGAACAGATGCGGAAAGAGAATATCCAGGGCAGTCCTGTAAAAGAGATGGCAGGCCGGTCCGGTCAGACAAAAAGGAATATACAATTGAAACACAGGCAACGGCTGGGATACAGCGTGAAAGAGCTCACCCGCTACGAACGTTTTCTTAAAGCTCGGGAGCTGGTCGGCCGGCAGATCTCAGCAGGTCATAAAAAAGTGGATTGGTTCGACATCATCCACGACTGTGGCTACGCCGATCAGTCCTGAATCATCAATTCACTTTATACAAGGTGGCGAGGTCCTTTAATTCAATGACATTGCCTGTATTCGTCTTCTCGAAGATCCGGTTCTTTACTGTGGAGATAGTATTCCATTTCAGGTTCAGGGCGCTGGCGATCTCGTTGGTGCCGGTGCCTTTCAGCATATAGTGAAGTATTTCCAGCTCCCGGGGCGTAAAGTCGGAGAATGGATTATCCAATCCCGATGACTCCCCATGGTCCGGTGCGGGAGGATCATTTTGCAGAAACCGGCGCAATAGTTTAATGGTCTCATCCTCCTGGATCGTTTTGCTCACATAATGACGAATACCGTATTGCCGCAAAGCTTTTGCATAGATGCCGGCAGGCTGCATGGAAAATATCATGATCCGAAGGTCCGGGTACAGCTTTTGAATGGCCGGCAAAACTTCCAGGCTGCTGCCATCCGAAAGGATGATATCCAGTACCAGGTGAGAATACGCTTTCCTGGACAGCTCTTTCATCAGCTCGCTGCAGCTGGACACTTCACTCATATCCGGGTAGCCGAAATATAATTCAAACAGCAGCTTCAGCCCCCTCCGGGTGATACTATGATCGTCTGCCAATAATATATTCGGCTTTGTCATAATTAATTCAGATAAATGTGCGGATACCGCGTTGTCTCCCTGGTGCTCCAATCTATATTTCCTTTCATCAGGTACTCCAGTGCATTGACATATTTATGCAGCATAAAGTTAGTTTCTTTATCATATATATACGCCCTTCCGGACAGATCGACAAATTCATGGACAGTATTATCATGCACCTGTGCCGCCTCGCTGATAGCCTTCTCTATGGTGAGGGCATGCTTTCTTTTTAAAATGGTCACCAGGTTGAATTCGGCGCCGTTTGATTGCGCTACTTCCTTACTGAGTGAAAAAAGGTCATTGGCAAAACAAATGGCATTGCGGCAGATCTCCGTCAGTCTGGTAACCAGGGGCGTCTTGTATATTTCCTCGCGCAGGCTGATCCTCCCCGTCACTTCCAGTGAATCCGTAGCCAGGTTGGCCGCCCCCAGGTATTGCCGGATACCGATGTATTCGTTCAGGTCAGGCGTCCTGCCATCCAGGATATGCCTGAATTGCCACAAGCCTCCCGCAAACATATCCTTTATCCCCTGGATGAACTTATCCTGCCAGACCCTTCCGGACCGCAGGAGCATCCGTCGCCAGAAATCGCTCAACGCCGTAAGGACGGGACCGTCCTTTTCCAGCGAGCAGACCCTGTTGGTCTGCAATACTTCTAAAAAATCACCTTCAAATTGCAAGAACGCTCTCTTGTCTTTTATGATATCCTGCTCATCCAGCTGATCGTCTACAATAAACAATAAAGTATTCAGATCGCACCATGCACAAAGGTCGACATACTCCCCATACGGATAGCTCCGGGCGATCATGGAAGCAAATCGCTGCTGTTTATACTGCGTCAGCATTTCATAGGAGCTGATCAGCTTAAAATCCAGGAGCCATTGCTGCGTATGTGCTTCTATTTCATTGACGGCGGGATGGATGGTCGACGAGAATGGGCAATACAGCCCCGGAATTGTGTAGAGGTGCATAGTGACAAGGTTTTATTTGTGTTCGAATTTAACACTTAAACAATTACTTGCGCCGCTCATATAAGTTTCCGTATAGTGCAATCTAAGAATTAACAAATAGCCTGTCCATGCGGGGCAGGGCCCTTTCCACCGGCGCTGCCAGCGGTATATATACAGTGATGCTGGTGCCCACCCCCTTTCTGCTGCTGACAGTGATCTTACCTTTCAGTGTCTCCACCAATTGCCGTGTAATATGCAGCCCAAGCCCTACCCCCTCCCTGTTCTGGTCAATACTCTTTTCCGTCACAAAAGGCTGTTCGAACAGCCCGTCCAGCTTTTCACTGTTCATCCCCTCTCCCGCATCTTCTACATTGATCTTCCAGTAGCTGCTCTCCTTTTCGACACGGACAAAGACATTGCTCTCCTTCCGGGTGAACTTGATCGCATTGCTGATGATATTGGTAGCGATCTGCGTAATTTTCAGACGGTCGCAGTCGACAAACTCGGGAATATCATCCGACACATGGAGATTGATATCCACTTTCTTTTCCGAGGCCGAATACTGTCCGATATCCACCAGGTTCCGGATCAGCAGCCGGACATTCACAGGTTCCGGATATACCTGGTCATGGATCCCGGAAGAATACTTGGAATATTCCAGGATATTGTTCAGCACCATCTTCAGGTTTTCGCAGGCCGACCGCAGGTTGTATATCAGCTTTTTCCAATCCTGCAGCTTTTCAACACTCTCCATCTCGCTGAGTATTTGGATGATGACAAAGACGCCAAAAAACGATCCCCGCACCTCGTGATAAGCATTGCTGATAAAGATCGTCTTCATCCGGTTCTCCTTTTCCTCCTTCTCCAGGTTGATCTCGATCTGGCCCGAATAGTCCTTTAGCCTGTTTAAAAGCCGGTTATTATTCCTGGCATACAGATAAAAAATAAGGATCACCAGGAAGATGATCACGCCGTAAGATCCCCACCGCATAACATCCCTCAATGACTCGCTGACCTGGACCGGTTTGACGAACTCATACTTGAAGTTCATTTCCAGCAAAACCAATACCATTATCGTCACGGTAATGCAAAAAATGCGAATAGCCATCTTTTCAAAAATGAAGAGCACGCTCCCTATCAGGAAGACGATCATCAGCTGCGACTCTATTGCCTTGCCTATCAAGCTGCTGAAATAAAAAGTGGCGGCATTGAGGATCAGGTAGAACCCTATATTGGCGGCATCGTACCACCTCCGGTAATTCATCCATACCAGGGAACTGATCAGTATGGCTTCCAAATAGCTTCCCAGCAGCACGGCAGGCTTGCCGCTGATAATGAAAAAGAGCAGGCCGACGGTGAGGTTGATCAATGCGATCCAAAGACTCATGAGATTTACACCAATACAAATACCGCGCTTGGAATCGTGATCTGCCAGTCCTTCAGACCCCGCATAAACAAGGGAGTTCCAGAGTTTTTTTAACTTGTTCATAGATTGGGCTTAAAGAGTAGATGGAGGGAGAGGATAGTAGCGGTCAGGTGATAGATATTGTGAAATTAACACTTATTTTTTATAATATGCTATCCGTATGGCTACGGGAAAGTGAATTTTTATTGTAATACTATCTCTATACGAACGCCTAAGAAGATGCCCTGAAGCCCTTTTACTTTTCTTCGTTCTATTGGAATAAAACATTATACCTAGACATAATTCTATCGTGGAATCTATAGGAAATTATACTTTACATATCTAAAGAATAAGGTTTAGGGTAACAGGCCCTTGATAATAGTAGCCAAATCCCCCTGGTATGTGGGGGCTGAGAAGCCTTAGCCAACATTAGCATGTTGAGTTAAAAATAGCATTACAAACCGCCTTATTCCTAAGGCGGTTTTATTTCTCTTCACCACAATACATAATAAAGATTTTCTCCTTGGCTGCACGCGCTCTTTCACTACAATATAGTATAGCATCTTTCGCAGTGATCCTTATCTAAGGACCTCCGTGGCCTGGCATTGCTTACTGATCGTGCATTCAACAGACCGGCGGTCGCTGAGCCTTTTTCCCGGAGAGGAGCATCGCATCCCGCAGCATGTTTTTCAATGCTTCCAGACTCCGCGCCTTCGGATAGTGATAAACTTCGGGATAAGCCAGTAAAGAGGCATCCGGCTTCAGATCGGAATAAATGATCACCGGAATGCTTTCATACCGCTCGTCATTCCTCATCAGCTCCAGGAATTCCCTGCCATTCATGACAGGCATTTTCATGTCCAGGAAAACAATATCCGGGATGGCAATCTCCCGGCTTTCCAGCTTATCCCATGCATCCTGGCCGTGTAAAGCATAATAACAAAGCACATCCTGGTCAACATTTTCCAATGTCTCCCTGAATATATGTGCATCTTCATAGTCGTCATCGACAAGTAGAAATTTTCGTTTCATGACAGCTACATTTAGATCGTCCTGTTTTAGGGGGAAGTCGTCTCTTTAAAGATACGAACTCCGGCTGAAAGTTCAAGGGCCCCGTTTGATGTGCAAAGCCAGATAAAGCGATGACATTCAGCATTATAAAAAATCCGGGCGTTCACCCCCTGGTTGGCGCCGGAGCCCGGCTGTACGGTAGCTGAATTTTACCCTGTTCCGGCGCACAACAAAAAGCCGTGCAGATATTTCTGCCCGGCTTTTGTCCAACTAAAAATCAAACGATAAAGCTCTTGCCCGTATATATATATTTATCTATTATTGTTCCGCTGTCTTCCTTGACTTGGAATATACCTCCCAGGTATCGATCCCGTTGCTGCGCAATACGATCTTCTTGTCCGCATTCTCCAGCGTCACATAGTAGGTCGTCTGATCGTCCGACGCTATTTCAAAAAGGTCCGAGATCCAAAAGCCTGTATAATCCCTTTTCAATGACGTGAGCAGGCTGATCGGCAGCTGATCGGATACGATGTTGCGGACAATCGCCGTCATCTGACCATCATTGTTATAGTAAGCATAGAGCACCTGGTCGTTTATAGTGAACTCTACTTTTACATAGCCTGTTTTCTGTTCCCACCTGATATTTTTAGCGTTGACGAAATCCTTGTGGAAAGATCTTACTGCCAGTTGGTTTACGTCTGTTTCATCATTCTTAGCAGCGAAAGCGCTAAGCCCCATCATAAGCACGGTAGCGATGGATAAAATAATCTTGTTCATTTTTCTTCTTTTATAATTTTTTTAAAATTGTTTTGATTTTCTCTTGTATAGAACGTGTAGCCTGATCTGCCTTTGTCGAAGATGGTTCTTTCCCGGGGTATCCATCTTCGGTACATGTGGCCTTTTACATGAATCTCTTACATATAAGACGCAGGCTTTTCTCCGATGTTGCAGCTGTCTTAAAAAATTTTTTCTGCTTTTTCCCGTCGTTTTAAAGAGCAATATCAAGTGTCTGATAACCTATGACGAGGCAAAGCTAGAAATGTTACATTCCATTACAATACAATCTACACGAGCGGCATCCTATATGAAGGAATTGTGAACAGACTTTCGGACGAAGTTTTTATCAAGCCCTGAAACCCTTTGCAGTCCTGCATTGGCGATGTTTTCTTAATAAAAATATAAAATCCTCTCTTACTTTGTTAAACCATGCGAACGGTTGTTAGTCCCACCAAAAAGAAATTCAGTAAATTGTGATTGTGAATTATCTGGCGCATGCATACCTGTCCTTCGGCGTACCCGACATAGCCGTAGGCAATCTGATCAGTGACTTCGTAAAAGGTAAAAAAAAGCTGGACTACCCAGTCACCATAGGCCACGGCATTACCCTCCACCGGGCCATCGACACCTTCACCGATACCCATCCCATTACCAGGGAGGCTAAAAGCTTTTTCAGGGCCGATTATGGCCTTTACGCCGGCCCGCTGGTCGATGTTGCTTACGATCACTTCCTGGCCAATGACCCGGCTCAATTCTCCGATCCCGCCAGCCTGGAGACCTTTGCCGGCAGGACCTATGACCAGCTCGCCAGCCGCCAGGACCTCTTTCCCGACCGCTTTGCCCGCCTTTTCCCCTACATGAGGTCCCAGAACTGGCTCTGCAATTACCGGCTCCGGGAAGGTATCTACAACAGCTTTCACGGACTGGCCCGCCGCGCTACCCATATGCCTGACCCCCAAAAGGCCTTTCAGATCTTCAGTACACAATACGAAGGCCTGAAAGATTGTTATAGCCGTTTTTTCCCTGCGCTGAAGGATTTTGCTTTTAACGAACTGACAGCTGTCGCCACTATTCCATTAGGTGGGAAAAATTGAATAATTTTGCTATACATAAATCAATTGATGTCTATGAAACTTCGCAATGTAGTCCTTGCCGTCGCCTTATTAATGGGCCTTGAACACGCCGATGCTCAAACCAAACCCGCCTCCCTGGACAAATCACCCATGGACATGTGCTACTTCCCCGCGGACTATCCCGTCCTGAAGATCCAGGATAAGGCCCCCGGCCCCCTCATTGCCCGGGCCATTTACAGCCGGCCCCAGAAGAACGGGCGCCACCTGTTCGGCGACCTGGTGGAATATGGTAAAGTATGGCGCCTGGGCGCCAATGAGGCCACGGAAATTGAATTCTTTCAGGATGTCAGGATCGATAATAAGAAAGTAAAGAAAGGCCGCTATACGATCTACGCCCTCGTGGATACCGACAAATGGACCATCATTCTCAATAAGGAAACTGACACCTGGGGAGCTTTTCGCTACGACATGGCCAAAGACGTGCTGCGCACCACCGTCGCGGTGGAACGGCAGCCCGAAGTAGCAGAAGCCTTCTCCATGGAATTTGAAAAAGCTAAAAAGGGCGCCCAGCTCATCATCAATTGGGATGATGTGCTGGTAAAACTCCCCTTTAGCTGGTAATATGTGCGGTATCGCAGGCATCATTTCCCCCGACCCGGCCAACATCAGCCGGCAGCGTTTGACAAAAATGACAGACGCCATTGCTCATCGCGGCCCGGATGGAGAAGACGCCTGGATCAATCCTTCGGGCCAGGTAGGTCTGGGCCATCGCAGGCTGGCGATCATCGATCTTAGCCCCGCAGCCGCACAGCCCATGCACTACCTGGGCCGCTATACCATCCTGCACAATGGAGAGATCTATAATTATCTTGAGCTAAAGAGCCTGCTGCAATCCAAAGGCTATCATTTCACATCGGCATCCGACACGGAAGTCATCCTGGCAGCTTATGACCATTATGGCCCGGAATGCCTGCAGTACTTCGACGGCATGTTTGCCTTCGCCATCTGGGACGAGCGGGAAAGAAAATTATTCGCCGCCAGGGACCGCTTCGGTGAAAAGCCACTCTTCTATCATAAAGATGCTGCCCAATTCCTGTTCGCCAGCGAGATGAAAGCCCTTTGGGCGGCCGGTGTAAAAAAAGACAGCAACAAAAAGCTGGTGTTCAACTTCATCACCATCGGCTATACCCAAAATCCCGCCAATGGCTTCGAAACATTCTACAATGGCATTTGTAAGCTGCCTGCAAGGAGCTTTCTCGTGTACCAGGCCGATTCCGGCGAGCTCACCACTTCCCTTTACTGGGACATCAGGATAGGCGATAGCTATTCCCCCGGGGAAGATGACGCCATCAGGCAGTTTACAGGCCTTCTGTCCGCCTCCGTCCGGCGCAGGATGAGATGCGATGTGCCGCTGGGCACGAGCCTCAGCGGAGGTTTGGACAGCTCGTCGGTGGTCGCCAGTCTCTTCGCGCAAAAAGGACATCCCCGCCGGCTGCAGACATTTTCGGCTGTCTTTCCCGGCTATGAAAAGGACGAGTCCGGCTTTATCCGGCTCGTCAGCGACCGCTTTCCCATCGACAGCCACACGATAGAACCCTGCGCCGCAGATCTGGTAAAAGACTTTGAAAAGCTGGTCTACCACCAGGAAGAACCTTTCCTTTCCTCCAGCATCTATGCACAGTTCAAAGTATTCGGGCTGGCAGGCAGCCAGGGCGTAAAAGTATTGCTGGACGGACAGGGCGCCGACGAGCTCCTGGCCGGCTATCATAAATATTACCACTGGTACTGGCAGGAGCTGTATCGGAATGATAAAAAAGCCTTCGTCCTGGAATTGGAGGCAGCCAGGGAATCCGGGATAGACGACCGCTGGACCTGGCGCAACAGGCTGGCCGCCAACCTGCCGGTCTATGCCGGCATCTTCCTGAAGAAAAAAAGAACAGCCGGACAACGTAGCAGTAGGGACCTGTCACGGGATTTCGTCGGCCAGTTCGGAGTCTCTTATTATGACATCCCGCATTTCGACAGGCTCAACGGAGTCCTGTATTACAACACATTCATGAATGGGATGGAAGAGCTGCTGCGCTATGCAGACCGCAACTCCATGGCCCATGGAGTAGAAGTGCGCCTGCCTTTCCTGGACCATGAGCTGGTAGAGTTCCTCTTCTCCCTCCCTTCCCATTTCAAGATCCGGGAAGGCTGGACAAAATGGCTGTTAAGGACCAGCATGGAGAACGATCTGCCGAAAGAGATCGTCTGGAGGAAAGATAAGACAGGTTACGAACCCCCTCAGCGCTCCTGGATGCAAAACCCCGTATTGCAGGAATATATCCACGAGGCCCGGCGACAGCTGGTGAAGGCGGAGATCCTCGCGCCGGCCGTATTGCATAAAAAAATTCAGCCGCAAGATGCTCATGCGGCTGAAAACAACGATTGGCGATACCTGGTCACAGCAGCTTGCCTGACTAGTTAGCTTTTTTATATTTCTCCACTACCTGCATATTCCCGTCCGCATTCGATTTAACAGTGATCCAATTCTCATTATCCTCCAGCTTGATATAATACTCTACCGCTGTATCCGTCGTCATCTCCGTAACGCCAAATACTTTTTTATCGGCGTATTTCTTTTGCAGGCGGCAAAGGATGTTGATGGGAAGATTCTTCTCCTTGTAGTAACGGAGGCTGCTGATAAAATTTCCCTCCTTGTCATAGTCGATCTTGGTGAGGACCCCGTTCTCCGAAAAGTTGACGGTATAACGGTCAGCCTGCTCCAGCCATTTCACCTCCTGAGCATCAGGAAAGGTTTTCTTGAAAGAATTAAGCATTTTTTCGCTGATGGTAAATCCATCTGCAGCAAAGGCTCCAGCCGTCAACGTCATAAAGCAGACGAGGGTGAAGAGGGTCTTCTGGATAAATACACGCGGTGTCATAAATTGTTATTTTAAAAAAAAATTATTGAATAAGTCAATTAATAACGTAAAACTATTCTTCCTATGCACCCAAGTCAAGCGAAACTTTACGTTCGGTAGAAGGTATTTACCTACCGTTTTACGCTGAACCCCGCTTTAGGTTACTCAACACCGTAAAAAAAGATTTAAAACCCCCGAAAGGTCGGACGAAGCTGCATTAAGTCATGTTGCTCCTGCGGGGTTAAGCTTTTGTTAAACCGGATTAGTGGTTTTCGGTATCTTTACAAATTCAAGAAATCACACCACACCAATGAAGCTTTCAACCAAACTCATCCACGCAGGCATGGAGCCTGATCCTTCCACAGGCGCAATCATGGTCCCTATCTACCAGACCTCTACTTACGTACAGGCGGCCCCCGGAAAACACAAGGGCTATGAATATGCCCGCTCACAGAACCCCACCCGCCAGGCGCTGGAAACCGCCATGGCCCAGATAGAGAATGGGAAACATGGGCTTTGCTTCGGTAGCGGGGTAGCTGCTACGGATGCCGTATTACGATTGTTGCTGCCGGGAGACGAAGTCATCGCAGCCAATGATATGTACGGCGGCACCTATCGTCTGTTCACAAAAATATTCGAACCCACCGGGATTAAATTCCACTTCGTCAATATGCAGGACGCGGCGAATATCAAACAGTATATCACCCCAAAGACCCGTCTCATCTGGGCGGAAACACCGACCAACCCCCTGATGAATATCGTCGACATCGCCGCCGTGGCCGCTATCGCCAAACAACATTCCATCCTGCTTTGCGTGGACAACACTTTTGCTTCACCTTACCTGCAGAACCCATTGGACCTGGGAGCAGACCTGGTATTGCATTCTGCCACTAAATACCTGGGGGGACACAGCGATGTCATCCATGGCAGCCTGGTAATGAATGACACAGCCCTCCGCGATAAATTATATTTCATCCAGAAAAGCTGCGGGGCCGTCCCCGGTCCACAGGACTGCTTCCTGGTATTGCGCGGTCTGAAGACCCTGCATGTACGCATGGACCGGCATTGTTATAATGGGGAAAAGATCGCTCATTTCCTCCGCAGCCACCCTAAGGTGGAACAGGTGTATTGGTGCGGCTTCGAAGACCATCCCGCCTATGACATTGCTAAACGGCAGATGCGCGGTTTCGGCGGCATGATGAGCTTTACCCTGAAGGATGACAGCCTGGAGACAGCGACCCGCGTACTTTCTTCTACCCATCTCTTTGCACTCGCCGAAAGCCTGGGAGGCGTGGAATCCCTGATCAATCACCCCGCCAGCATGACCCATGCTTCCATCCCCCGTGAAGAAAGGATAAAGAACGGGCTCAGCGATTCCCTGATCCGGCTCAGCGTGGGCATCGAAGACGCGGACGACCTGATAGAAGATCTCCGCAAAGCGATCGGGTAACGATAAGAACATATGACGACAACGCCTCAAGATCTTCGCGCATTCCTGGATAGAAAGGTGGATGAATACAATCGTCCATCTTTCATTGCCAACGATCCTGTCAGCATCCCCCGGACATTCACCAGACAGCCGGACATCGAGATCGCCGGCTTCTTCGCAGCCATCTTCTCCTGGGGCAATCGCACGACCATCATCAACAAGTCGCAACAGCTGATGCAGCTGATGGATAATGCTCCTCATCAATTCATTTTACAGCATGAAGAAAAAGATCTGACAAAACTGCTGGACTTCCGGCACCGCACCTTTAACGCCACCGACCTGCTGTATTTCATCGAATTCTTCCGGCATCATTATACCCGCTTCGACTCCCTGGAAGACGCCTTCCTCCTTACACCCGACCACCTTTCCGGCTTCTATCATTATTTCTTTTCCGGCGACGATGCCCCGCCCCGCACCTACAAGCACATCGCCACGCCGGAGAAGCATTCCAGCTGCAAACGCCTGAATATGTTCCTCCGCTGGATGGTGCGCAGCGACGACAGGGGAGTAGACTTCGGCATCTGGAAAAGGATCTCGCCCAGCCAGCTCATCTGCCCGCTGGATGTCCATGTTGCCAGGGTCGCCCGCCGCTTTGGATTGATGACCCGCACACAGACGGACTGGCAGGCAGCCTTGGAGCTCACCGGTTATTTGATAACTTTGGACGCAGACGATCCCGTGAAATATGATTTTGCCTTATTCGGACTGGGCGTAATGGAAAAATTTTAAATCTTAGCTATGAAGCAAGCCTTCCTTACATTTTGGGCTTCCCTGCTCCTTTTTCAAATATGCCCGGCCCAGATAACAAACCAACAGCAAAAAAACCTCATTGCCTTCACGCGCCTTTATGGCTACGCACGTTATTTCCACCCATCCGATGAAGCGGCCGAACTGGACTGGGACAAGTTCGCCATCTATGGCGCCGGAAAAATAATGGCCGCAAAAGACAACAAGGACCTTGTCAACACCCTGCGGGAACTGTTCCATCCCTTTGCTCCCGCCATCGCCATCTACCCCGAAGGAGGAAATGACCCCTTTTCCCGCTCAGCCACACCACCGGATACCAATAACTATGTACCCATCGCCTGGCAGCATTTTGGCGTGGGGCTCAGTAGCAACAGCGTATACCAAAGCATCCGGATCAATCGCCCTTCACCGGAAATAGCTGCGGTACAGGGTTTTGCCCCCGTCGCACAAACTTTCTCCGCAGACAGGATCAAAGGAAAAGAATTTCGCCTCAGCGGATGGATGAAAGTAGATTCCTCCTGGGGCGGCGCCGGCCACCTCTGGATGAGGATCGCAAAAAAAGGACAAATTGTTTTCTTTTATAACATGGACAACCGCCCCGCCACTTCCAATACCTGGAAAGAATACAGCTTCACAGGCCAGGCGGATAAAGAGGCCGATACCGTGGTAATGGGCGCCTTCCTCAGTGGGAAAGGTTCCCTGCTGATAGACCATGTACGGCTCTCTGTAAAAGAAGGGGTGGAATGGAAAGATGTCCCTTTGGTGAATGGCAGCTTCGAAAATGACAGCAGCCCGGCAGCCAAAGGATGGCGCTATAACCAAAACCTGGCAGGCTACCGCTATGCAACAGAGTCCACAGATGTCCAAGATGGCGCCAAGGCCTTTTCCATTGCCAGTGTGAAAGGCCCCAGCCTCAAAAACAATCCCGCCGCCCAGCCTTTATTTGACCAATACCCAAAGCCGGGAGAGTTGATACAAACCACCCTGGTCCCCGGCATCGCCTGCACTGTTCCGCTTGCACTATATGGCAACAAAGAGCATACCTGGCCAATTGCCGACACCATCGCGCTTACCCGCCTTCAAAAGGCGATCCAGGCCATGGCTCCTGCCTCGCTCACCGGAGACGCGCTCGCCGTCAGGCTGGGCGATATCGTCATCGCCTGGAACATCTTCCGGCACTTCTTCGCTTACTGGAATGACGCCTCCGCCACACCGGAACAGCTGCTGGATAAAGCCCTGGCAAAAGCAGCAACCGACACGACCCAATACGATTTTTTGCAAACCCTGAAATTAATGACCGCCCCGCTGAACGACGGCCACATCTACATCAGCTTCCGTGGAGACGGTATTCCCAGGGCATTTGCACCGCTTACGTTCGTCGAAGCGGAAGGCAAGCTGCTGATCGAACAGGTGCTGGACAGCAATCTCCGCGCATCCATTTCCCCGGGCGACGTGGTGACAACCTTCAATGGCCAGCCCGCAGCCGCATACGTGAAGACCATGGACCAGACCTTTTCCGGCTCCCCGCAGCTGAGGGCATTTCGTATTACCGCCGAGCTCCCCATTGGCCGCCTGGACAGCAATCTGACCCTTGGCATCCAACGGCAGGATGGCGGCCATGTGGTCAATGTACGTGCTTCCCTTGGTTGGCAGACCTGGAACAACGCCCAGGCAAAAAAACAACCTTCCGGATGGCTCCGGCCCGGCATCTTCTATATCGACATAGGCAAAGCTCCCATGGATTCCATCAATGCCTGGATGTCGCAGCTCACGCAGGCCAAGTCCATTATATGCGACCTGCGTGGATACCCCAATGGCAACCACGAGCTGATCAATCACCTGCTGGATACGGCGGAAGACACGAAGTGGATGTTCGTGCCGGAGATCACCTACCCCGATTTCCAGCGCGTCACTTATAAAGGCATGGGCTGGCAAATGACCCCCAAAGCACCGCACCTGGATGGAAAGATCTTCTTCCTGACAGACGGCAGCGCCATCAGCTATGCGGAAAGCTACTTGGGCTTTATCAAGGACTTTCACCTGGCCACCATCGTAGGACAGCCCACGGCCGGCACCAATGGCAATATCAACCCCTTTGTGTTGCCAGGCGGTTACCGCGTCTCCTGGACAGGCATGCTGGTGAAAGACCATAATGGAGGCAAACACCACCTGAAAGGCATCATACCCGACGTACCGGTGCAGCGCACTATCGAAGGTATCAGGGAAGGCCGCGACGAATTCCTGGAAAAGGCGATCGAACTGGCCGGCAAATAACAATTTCCCAATAATCACCCGTTGTCTACATTTGCAGTATGACGCATTCGCAGGATGTCATATTGGAATTGAATCGCACGCATAGCTGGCAGCTGGCAGAGCAGCTGACGCTGGAAGAAGTAGCGCGTATACTGGCGGAAATGATCAATACGCTGATCCGTGATGATTTCAGCACACTGGTGCAGCTGCTGTACCGCATCGACATCGAAGAACCAAGGCTTCGGTATTTACTGCATCATCACAAAGGGGAGGACGCCGGGATGATCATTGCCGGACTGATCATACAAAGGATGGAACAGAAGATCCTCACCCGAAGGCAGTTCAGCGAAAAGAACAATAATATTCCGGAAGAAGACAGATGGTGAGCTAGAACATCAGCTCTTTTACTTTCTCTTTATCCTCTTTCTCTTTCTTCAGATCGAACATGGTGCCGAAGACCCGGTCCCAGATCGTGCTGCTAACCCCAAAACCCCTGTGATCATCCTTGTAATGATGCAAATGGTGATTGCGCCACAGCGGCTTCATCCATCTGAATGGCGGGTTCCAGGCATGAATGGCATAATGCATGCTGCCATAGAGGAGATATACGAGAATAAAACCTGGCCAGAACATGAATACATTGGTGCCCAGTGCAAGGTACTGCAAACCGAAAAGCGCTGACGCAATGATCAGGCTGGGCACAGGCGGCATGAACAAACGCTCCTTGTCCCTGGGAAAATGATGATGATTACCATGCAGCACATAAATGAACTTCTTCGCACGTTCGCTCTCCGCCACCGCATGAAAGGCCCAGCGGTGCATCAGGTATTCAAAAAAAGTCCAGAAGAACATCCCTCCCAAAAAGATCAGGGCGACCCTCGGAAGTGAATTATTTAATGTGTCCCAGCTGTAATAAAGGAAATAGCTGATAATGGGAATATACATGCCCCAGATTACCAACGGGTGCGTCTTGGTAAGCATTTCCAGGTATTGATTCCTGAACAGTTGAGCCTGTCCTTTATTATGGATCTTTTCGAATTTCATGGTTCCCCTTTTAAAGGCGTAAAGGTACGAAGAACCATCCAATCAACGCTCCGGGGCATAGGACAGCTTAAATTTGTCCAGGTCAGGCCTGAACCTCCTTTTCCGTCCCAGTTCATACCTATAAATGATTTCCCCTACCTCCCTGAAAAAAGGATAGCCGGTCTCGTCATATTCGTATTTATCATCATTCAAAACCCCATCCCGGTTGACATAGATCACGCCAGTGAGCATGAACTCCACTTTGTTCTTAAAATCAACGATATAGGCCACATCCGTCAGGAAGCCATATGACCAGCCCGGCTTGTTGAAGATCCGGATATAGGAAGGAATAGGCGTCCTTCCCGCCTTGAAAAAGAAGAACTTGGTGTAGCTGTCGAAATATTCCGCCGTGTCATAACGGGGATGCCGCTCCTCCGAGGGATATAGTGACATATAGCGATAGAGAAAGGAATAATCCGCTGCGGTCAGATGAAAACGTTTTGCGGGTGGCGCCGACTCCGGAAATAATACAGACTGCAACAGGCTTTGTTCGTCTTCCAGGGGCACATTATTGTGCCGGGTGAAATCCATGGGTGTATTGATCAATGAATCATTCCGGTCCAGGTGAGCATGGCCGATGAGGATCTGCCGGCTGAGATCGAACCTTGCTTTACTTTCAGCAGGGGGCTGTGCATACACGACACTGTCATTCCGCATGAACCGCACAGGATTCGTATGCCGGTTCTCCTCCTCCGTCATCGGTACGAACCGCCGGGTGATGCGAATACGGGGATAACCCATTTGCCATAGCCGCTCATTCAGGTATTGCTGACCTAAAAATTCATACAGCCGGTTGTACGCGTCATTGTCGCTGACAAGAAAAATTTTTTTGATATACTGTGCCAGAGAAGGCCGTCCATCAGCAGAACTGGTATCTGTATCTACAGGATGCTGACCGCTGAAAGCGCTGTCCGTCAGCATGGGACTATACTTGTCGATGCCATGACTGCCAAGACTGTTCATTTTTTCCAAAGCAAGGAAGGCAAGCGGCATTTTCACTGTGCTGGCCGGGTTAAAATATTCCAATGGGTCCACCCGGTAGTAATAGTTGTGAAAATGAGGCCGGTTATGGCGGTCGCGGTCTATCTGCGTGTAAATAAGCTGGTATCGGAAAGAATCGGGATGCGCTAATATCGCCGTCAGCTGCGGAGAGGCCTGACCACGCACCAACCCCTCCAGGAAATGATCCGTCCGCTGCGCCCGGGCTGTACCAAATATCATAAAACCGATGACGAATAACCTTATTTTCTTCATGACTCCTTAAATCTATGAAAAATTGAACTTTCCATTACCTTTGACCTCCCTGAAAAAATTACGCATATGAGGATCGTAAGCTATCTGAAAGAAGAGCACGAGCAACTGGCCATCCTGGTGGAAGGGTTGTTATACGATATGGAGCTGATCCATCCCGACATCCCCAACACGATGAGCATGTTCCTCAACTACTGGGAGGAACTGTATCCCCTCGTCCAGGCAGGCGAGCTGGCAATACAGGACGGCCACATCGGTAATAAAAAAGCCGTCCCCGTCGACAGTGTCCGGCTGCTGGCTCCCGTACCTTTTCCTCCTTCCTGCCGGGATGGCTATGCGTTCCGCCAGCATGTCGCCTCTGCCAGGCGCAACCGGAATGCGCCCATGATCCCCGAATTCGATCAATACCCGATATTCTATTTCACCAATCATCACAGTATCCAGGGGCCCGGCGACATCCGCTGCATGCCCGATCATTTTGAAAAGCTGGATTTCGAACTTGAAGTAGCCATCGTCATCGCCCGTCATGGAAGGAATATCCCAGCGGAAGAGGCGGATGATTACATAGGAGGGCTGATGATCATGAATGATATGAGCGCCCGGCGATTGCAGATGGAGGAAATGTTGTTGAACCTGGGACCGGCAAAAGGCAAGGATTTTTCCACCGTCACGGGCCCCTGGCTGGTGACCCTGGACGAACTGCAGCCTTTCGAAGTACCTTGTAAGGAAGGACACACGGGCAAAAGCTGGAACCTGCGGATGCAATGCCGGGTCAATGATCTACAGGTCAGCGACGGAAATGTAGCCGATATGGATTGGACATTTGCCGAGATCATTGAACGGGCGTCCTATGGCGTGGATCTCTATCCCGGGGACGTCATCGGCAGCGGAACGGTCGGCACAGGCTGCTTCCTGGAGCTCAACGGCACCGGCAAGCTCAATGATCCCAACTATACGGAACAATGGCTGCAGGAAGGCGATAAGGTAGAGTTGGAAGTGGAAGGGCTGGGTATTCTCTCCAATACCATCGTACGGGAAGACAGTACTTTCTCTCTTCTGGCAAAAAAGAAGAGCATATGATCCTCGACCTGGCCACGCTTAGCCCTCTCTTGCGCCAAAATTTTCTGCAATATGCCGTAGCGCCCCGTCCCGTCTGCTTTGCCAGCACCATCGACAGCTCCGGACAGGTAAACCTGAGCCCTTTCAGCTTTTTCAACATGTTCTCTTCCACTCCCCCGATCCTGATCTTTTCACCCGCCCGGAGAGTAAGGGACAACACCACCAAGCATACCCTCCACAATGTGCTGGACGTACCGGAAGTGGTGATCAACATCGTGGATTACGACATGGTACAGCAGACCAGCCTTGCCAGCTGCGAATACCCCAAAGAGACCAACGAATTTCTCAAGGCAGGGCTTACGGAAATGCCGGCCACCCGGGTACGGCCACCCATGGTGAAGGAAAGCAGGATAAAGATCGAATGCAGGGTCATCGAGGTAAAGCCCCTGGGCGAAGCGGGCGGCGCCGGCAATCTCGTCATCTGTGAAGCCCTGTGCATGCACATTGATGACGCCATACTGGACGATGAAAAGAAGATGATCGACCAACGTCGTATCCATCATATTGCCCGCCTGGGAGGCGACTGGTACTGCAGGGTGGACGAACATAATCTTTTCCAGGTGGAAAAGCCCAATACAAAGCTCGGCATCGGCATAGACGCACTGCCCCTCCCGCTGCGCAACAGTACCATTCTCAGCGGCAATGACCTCGGACAGCTGGCTAATGTGCATGAGCTGCCCGCTATTGACCCTACCTTTCATGATGACACCCTGAAAAATATAATCCAATATTATTCCGTCAGCCCCGATGAAATGGAAAATGAGCTGCATGCCTATGCCAAAAAGCTGCTCATCCAGGGGAAAGTGGCTGAGGCATGGCAGGTGCTGCTGGCGCTATAGATCGGGCCACAGGCCCGGCGGCCGAAGGCCCATCATTAGAGTCTAGATAAACCTCTTTCTGCACCGTCAGGTGCAGTTCTTACCAATGTCTTTCCTGGTTTTTGTTACCTTTGCCGCCATTTCTATAACATTTCTGGATTATGAGCATATCAAATTTGTCAGAGCAGGAGATCATCCGCCGGGAAAAGCTGGAAGAGCTGAACAAGCTGGGCGTTGACGCTTACCCGGCCCCTTTGTACCCCGTGAATTCCAACGCCGCTTATATCAAGGCCCATTACCTCGGGGAATCCAACGCCTCGGCGTTTGCCGACGTATGCGTAGCCGGCCGCCTCATGAGCCGCCGGGATATGGGCAAAGCCTCTTTTGCCAGCCTGCAGGACAGCACAGGCCGTATCCAGATCTATATCAAAAGGGATGAGATCTGTCCCGGAGAAGACAAGTCCCTCTATGACAAGGTGTGGAAGCACCTGCTTGACCTGGGCGACATCGTAGGGATAAAAGGCTATGTCTTTACTACCAAAACAGGCGAGATCTCCATCCATGCAAGGGATTTCACCATCCTGACAAAATCACTCAAACCCCTGCCTGTTGTCCGGGAGAAAGAAGGCGAAACCTTCGATGCCGTCACCGATCCGGAGTTCCGTTACCGCCAGCGCTATGCCGACCTGATCGTCAACCCGCAGGTAAAAGAAACATTTATTAAAAGGACCAAAATGATCAATGCCATCCGGGACTTCCTCAACGAAAGAGGAGCCCTGGAAGTGGATACCCCCGTATTACAGAGCATTCCCGGAGGCGCAGCTGCCCGGCCCTTCATCACGCACCATAACGCCCTGGACGTTCCCTTCTACCTGCGCATCGCCAATGAGCTCTATCTCAAAAGGCTTATCGTGGGAGGTTTCGACTGGGTATATGAGTTCAGCCGCAACTTCAGGAATGAAGGGATGGACCGTACACACAACCCTGAATTCACCGTCCTCGAGTTCTATACGGCCTATAAAGACTACCTGTGGATGATGGAAACGACGGAACAGTTGCTGGAGACGGCAGCCCTGGCTACCAATGGCAGCAGCATATCGATGATCGACGGCAAGGAGATCGACTTCAAAGCGCCTTATCGCCGGATCAGCATGTATGACGCCATCAAAGAATATACAGGCATCGACATCAGCGGCATGAATGAAGAGCAGCTGAGGGATGTCTGTCAGCAGCTGCATATTCCCGTAGACAAGACCATGGGTAAAGGCAAGCTGATCGACGAGCTGTTCAGCGAAAAATGCGAACATCACTTCATTCAACCCACCTTCATCACCGATTACCCGGTGGAAATGAGCCCGCTTACAAAGAAACACCGCAGCCGCCCCGGTCTGGTCGAGCGCTTCGAGCTCATCGTCAACGGAAAGGAAATAGCTAACGCCTACAGCGAGCTCAACGACCCCATCGATCAACGGGAACGTTTCGAAGCACAGCTCCAGCTGATGGAGCGCGGCGATGACGAAGCCATGTTCATCGACTATGACTTCCTTCGCGCCCTGGAATACGGCATGCCTCCGACAGCGGGCATAGGTTTTGGTATCGACCGGCTGGCGATGCTGTTGACCGGTCAGACCAGTATCCAGGACGTATTGTTGTTCCCTCAGATGCGGCCAGAGAAGGTGGCTGATCAGCCGGAAACCAGCCAGGCCTAGCCTCACAAGCGTAAATAGAAGACCCATTTTATAATGGTAAATGTTTAGCCCGCGGGAAAATCCTGCCTTTCATTCCCTATGGAGGCATCCCCCTGTTACTTTTACATCGTAACCCTTTGTTTCGTACCCGACCCTAAAATCCGATCCATGAAACCGATCCCTACCCCCGGATCGCCTCTTGGCTATTGTATCTTTAGCCTGACGGCGTTATTCTCTACCGCTTCCTGTTTATCATCCAACGCACAATCTCCCGTCTCTGCTATCTTCTCCCACAGGGCAAATGCCACGACAACCACGACCTATGCCGGCACCGGCGCTACCGGCCTTGCATCCAGCGGCTTCGCCAGCACCAACTATACTTATCAATTTGGCACCGTTGTCTCCGCTGCTTCCAACATCCTGCTGCTGGATTCATTTACTGCCGTAGGTATGAACTTTCGCCGGCAAACGGCCACATTGGTTACAAAATTTTGCAGAGCCAATAACACGGCTGTCACCGGCGCCCGAAAATCATTGTGGTTCGAACAGAGCAGTTCTGTTCAGATCAGCACAACCGTCCCGGCAAAACTGCTTCCTGATTATGATGACAGCCTGGAGCGCATTTTTTCGAAAGGAAATATCCTTAACATCGGCATGGATAACAATTTCCAGAACGCCGTCACTACCAACAACAATAATATAGAAAGGGTGGATTACATCATACCATCCGGCGTCAAAGCAACCGATGTGACAAGGGCCGGCTTTGCTGTCTTTGACAGAGGTTCCGGCACAAGCCATGACCCTTTCTATATTGCCGCTATAAAGACACTCGATGCCAGTGGGAATCCTGCTTCCTATTATAATGCCGTCGCCGTTGCATCTACCAATTTTGGCAATAATGTAGGAGCCGCCATTAATTACCTGATCCTTCGCAAAAACGCTGCCGACGCGTCCTTGCTCCTGATGAACAACAGCGTCTCACAAAACCTGGACGGTGTGCTCCTCAGGTTCTCCAACCTGGGGGTCGCCAATAACGCCGTCATTTACGGATACTCATTATTCGGGCCCGATGTCACCGTCAGCCCGGCGACCAACCTGGTGAACTATTCGAATGCCGCCGTCTTTCCGACAACGTCCGACCTCACATCAGGAGGGCTGGACCAGGTAGCCATTTCAGGGCTATGGGTAACCGATGCATCTTACGTCGTCTTGGCGGAACGGATTGATGATCTCTCGGCTGCATGGGCAGACAATAAGGTAACGCTTACATGGACACTGGAAATGGCGGAGGATGTGAAAAAGCTGGTAGTCGAAAGGTCGCCGGATGGAAAGGACTATACCCCCCTGTCGGCCATTTATGCTCCCCTGGCAGGCAAACAGCATACCACTGACGACCATCCCTTGCCCGGTCTGAACTATTACAGGCTCCGGCTGCAAAATGAAGATGAAGTTATTGCTTACAGCCCTGTCACGTGTATTAAGACAGGTACGGCAGATCCAAAACGCAGTATGGACGTATACCCTAATCCGGTGACGGATGGTAAGCTCAGCATCAGAGGAGAAGGCCTCAACAACGAAACATATGATATAAGGGTCTTCAATCTCAGCGGCCACGTCATAGCGCGGCAGAAGCTGTCCGGAGGCCCCGCATTTGCAAAAGACCTTGCCCTGCCGGAGGGCCTTCCCCGGGGCGCCTATACCCTCCTGCTAACGGATAGCCGAGGAAACAGGATCTTTACAAAGGTGATCATGCTTAGATAATCCTATGTGCAAAGATTGTCCGGGGCCGTTACCTGATTTTTCGTTAAATTGTAGGTATAAACGATTGCCATATGGATAATGCAACCATCTCTAAGATCGGAACCATTTTCTATGCCTTGGTTATTGGCTTTTTTGGCCTCAACCATTTTTTGTATGGTACAGGCATGGCAAAAATGGTACCCAGGTTCCTCCCGGGTGGAGAGATTTGGGTATATCTCACTGGCGCAGCTCTTCTCCTGGCAGCCATCTCTTTTCTCATCAACAAGTATACCCGATTGGCGGGATTGTTGCTGGCCCTTTTCCTGTTGCTGATTGTACTAACCGTGCATTTGCCGGCCGTATTGAATGCTCCTGATGACGGTTCCAGGAGATTCCCAATGGTAAACCTTATCAAGGACACCGGGCTGGCAGCAGCCGCCCTATTAGTGGCCAGCCGGCATTAAAACCGCGGGCCGTTGCAAATCCTTATCACGTCTAAAAGCAAAATCGGGTCAAAGGCCCTGTCTTGCTGTGGAACAGATATTGCGGGCCCACCACCCGCCGATCGGCCGGCCCGACGGCGCTGCCGTGTTTATACGCTAATCTGCTACGACCTCATAGTAGCTAAAAAAACAAAACCGGACCACACTCATTGTCCCGCCATCGATCAAAACGGACCTACGGTCCTCTAGTCGGCCTGACGGCCTCGGCGTATTTAGACTCTAACCAGTACTTCGTCAGAGCTACGTTCCTTGCTCTTCCTCGTCCGTAACCTTCGCTTCGCTCGGTTATCCTTCGGACACTCTCGCTTCGCTCGAGTCTGGCGCAAAAAAAATCCTCCCGCCTTTGAACGGGAGGAGGATGTTGCCTTTTACCCAGGATTAAAAATGAAAAAAATTTAATGGGTCGTCGCGTCTTACGTCTTATAGAAATAAATCGTTCATTAACTTGTGCTCGGGATTGATCGCATACTTGGAAAAGTCCGATATTCCCGCTTCAATTAAAACGTCCTCATCTATAAAAAAATTGCCTGTACTTTCAAAAGAAGGTTTTTGTAATATGTAGAACGCCGCATCAGCAACAATTTCCGGTGTACGGCTTCGCTGAATCAAAAAATCTCCTCCCAGTAAATTCTTCACCGCCGCAGTGGCAATGGTCGTCTTTGGCCAGAGTGCATTGGCGCCGATCCTGTACTGCTTAAGCTCCTCCGCCAGTCCCAGGATCACCATGCTCATACCATATTTACTGATCGTATACGCCAGGTGAGGAGCAAACCATCGAGGGTCCATGTTAAGGGGCGGCGACAAATTTAAGATATGCGGATTATGCGCCTCCTTCAGATAGGGTATGCAAGCCTGGCTCATAAAAAAGGTGCCCCTGATATTGATATTATGCATCAGGTCCCACCGTTTGCTCTCCGTCTGCTCCGTTGCCGCGATATTGACGGCGCTGGCATTGTTCACCAGGATATCGATCCCCCCGAAAGCATTCACGGTCTCCTGCACGATATGTTTGATGCTGTCTTCAAAGCGGATATCACCCTGGATAGGCAGCACCTTCCCCCCTCCGGCGGCGGCAATCTCTTCCGCCGCTGTAAAGATCGTCCCTTCCAGTTTCGGATTAGGCTCGGCTGTCTTGCCTGCAATCGCGATATTAGCGCCTTCCTTAGCCAGCCTAATGGCGATGGCCTTACCGATGCCCCGGGTTCCGCCCGTAATGAGTACTGTTTTGTTTGAGAAGCTATCCATAGATAAAGGTATAATTACTATAGTATTAAGAACTACAAAATAGGCTAATTTAGGCGCTATCCCAAATCTGCGGTCACCATACCAACAACGTATATCGTAAATCTACGACAGTCTCAGTAAATACTGCATCCTTTAAATATAGCGTTTCTTCTCTTGCGGTAAAGGCCTTTGGATTGTATGTTTGTATTGTTAAGTATGATTGATACGCGGGTTCAGAAAATCCAAATTATCCGAAGAAAGACCGAGCTGAATGAATGAAAATCCAAAGAAAAACCAAGATCCAAGTTCTAGAAAAGCCAACATCCAAACATCCTGAAAAATCCAAAAGAATTCAAAATCCAGAAAAGCCCTGAGTCCTAGATCAATCAAAACTTATCCGTTTAAAAAATCCAAATCCGAACAGATCCAATCCTACGAACAAGCCGAGAATTAAAATTTGTACCTATTGATGGCCGCGAAAATGTTGGTAAGGTATCGTACAAAAATGTTGAAACGTCCTGAAGAGATTCAGGACGTTTCTTTTTTCCATGACCGGCAAAGCCGATCAGGACCTTTTTTTTTCCGCGGGGCCCGTCCCTGAGTAACCTCGGGGACAGGCTTGACGCGGCGCATGGGACGCAAGGGCCATTCTGATGATTCGTATTTCCTTTCTGACGACTATTCCGGTTCTAATTCCACTCTGTTGTATTCAACCCTGCTTATATATATCCAGTCTATAATTCATGTATTTAATGCGCATCGGCGGGCATTGCGACACTCTTCTTAAACTTCTGTAAATAGACGATCGGGATGCTGAAAAGTACGAACAGCCCGATGATCAGGTAAAGATTATCATAGGTGACCAGCAAGGTCTGCTTGACGATATTGCCCTCCATCGCCTTGTTGGCCATTTGGACGGCATCCAGGTGCGATCTGCCCTTCGCCTCAAAGGTCGCCACCATACCATTAAACCGGTCGTTAAAAGGCCCGTTATAGGGATTAGTGTACGCCAGCAGGGCCGTACGTACCTTCGCCGATTTGGTATGGATCAGGGTGGTCAGGATGGCGATCCCAAAAGACCCTCCCAGCTGCCGCATCATATTGTTCAGGCCGGCGCCCTGTCCGATCTCGGGTCCCTTCAGCTCCTGCAGCGCCAGGGTGGTCAGCGGCACAAAAAGAATGGCCATCCCGATCCCCCGGATCACCAGGGGCCAGAAGAAGTCTCCCGTACCGGACTGCAGGGTCGAGTTGGACAGCATCCACGTAAAGACAAAGAACAGGAAGAATCCCCCCGTGGCCATAAATTGACCCGGTATGCCTCTTTTCAGCATCATTCCTACAAAAGGCATCAGCATGATGGTCGCCACCCCGCTGGGAAACATGATAACCCCTGTTTGCTGGGCGGAAAAACCCAGGAGGTTCTGGCAAAAGACAGGGAAGATGAATACAGAACCATACAGGGCGAAGCCCAGGATAAATGAGGTTAGGATGCCCACCGCAAAACTCCGGTTCTTAAGGATCTTAAAATTCACGACAGGATGATCTGTGCTCAGCTCCCGCCAGACAAAGGCAATACCCGCCAGCACAGTGGTTAGCGTAAGCGCGGAAATATAAGGGGTCGCAAACCAATCCTCCGTTTCTCCTTTTTCCAGGACCACCTGCAGGCTTCCTACGCCGGCAGCCAGCAGGGCGATACCCCACCAGTCGATGGGCTTCCCCTTGGCATAGCGGGGAGACTCCCGCACAAAAGCCGACACAAAAAAGGCAGCGATAGCGCCCACAGGTATATTGACATAAAATATCCAGGGCCAGCTGAAATGGTCGGTAATATAGCCGCCGATCGTAGGACCTACGGTGGGACCTACCACAGCCCCCAATCCGAAAAGGGCCGTCGCCATACCCAGCTCTTCCCGGGGCCAGGTTTCCATCAGGATGGCCTGTGCGGTGGACAAAAGACCGCCGCCGGCCAGACCTTGCAGAATACGGAACAACACCAGTTCGGTAAGGCTATGTGCCTGTCCGCAAAGGAAGCTGGCGAAAGTAAAGACCAGAATGGAAGTGATAAAATAGTTCTTCCTTCCAAACCGGTCGCCCAACCATCCCGACATGGGCAGGATAATAACGTTCGCCACGGCATAACCCGTGACGATCCAGCCGGCATCTTCCAGGGTAGCGCCCAGGTTGCCCATAATGTCAGGCAGGGCCACGTTTACGATCGTGGTATCGATCAGCTCCAGCAGGGAAGCTAATATCACCGTGATGGTAATGATCCATTTTCTAAATCCATGTTCAGCCATGACACACAGTTTTATAAATTACAGAGGTTGACACAATGACTTAACATCGTCAAAGTGTCTTTAAACACAGGCCTATTTTGTATGCACGACGACTTTCACACTCATTCCCGCACGCAGCAGCGCTTTGGTATCGGTGTCCGTCTCCAGCTTGATCCTCACCGGCACACGCTGCACGACCTTTACGAAGTTGCCCGTGGCATTGTCCGGGGGCAATAGGGAGAACTTGGCGCCTGTCGCTCCGGCAAAAGATTCTACAGATCCCTGGATCGTCTTGTCAGAATACGCATCGGGTTTGATATCTACTTTCTCACCGACCTTCAGATGTTCCAGCTGCGTTTCTTTAAAATTAGCCGTCACATAGATCCCTTTATCATCGACGATGGCGAAAAGGGTCTGTCCTGCCTGCACTAGCTGGCCCAGCTGAATATTACGTTTGGATACAACGCCGCTGGTGGGGGCGACGATGACGGTATAGGACAGTTGTAGTTTTGCAAAGTCGATATCTGCCTGACGGGAAGCGATTACACTGGCGGCAGCGCCTACCTGGCTCCTGTTGGTGCTGACACGATGCGCCTGTGCAGGCACCTGCGTCTGTGCTACGTTGAGCGCAGCTTCAGCGGCATCTTTTTCAGCTTTCGCATCATCAAACTGCGCCTTGGTGATCGCATGGTCGTTGTAAAGGTTCTGATAGCGGGAAAAGTCTTCATTTGCCTTCCATACCCTCACCTTGGCGGCTTCCACATTCGCTTGCGCCGTGGCGATACCCGTCCTGGCTTCAGAAACCTGTGTCTCGGAAACATCCACAGTCTGGCGGGTAGCCGTCAGGGCGGCCTGCACCTGCTGTAATTTTACCTGGTAGTCCCGGTCGTCCAGCACTACAAGCGTATCGCCCGCTTTCACGAATTGGTTGTCGCTAAACCTTATTTCCTTGACATAGCCGCCGACCCTCGCCACAACAGGGCTGATATCCGCGTCGATCTGGGCATTATCCGTCTCTTCATGGCTTTGGAAATAGAAATATTCCTTGGCCGAAAAAATCAGGGCACCTACCAGCACCAATGCCAGGATGATGGGGAAGATGAGTTTTTTGCCTTTTTTTGGAGTGTTATTTTGTTCCATATACTATTATAAATGCAGTTGTTTATTAATAATTATCTATAAGCTGATCTTACCTGTTGCATGCAACATATCATACCAGGCAATGGTAGCGTCGGACTTGGCCAGCTCCAGGTTCACCCGGGCCTGGTACAGCAAGGTCTGCGCATCGATCCGGTCCGTCGTATTCACCAGGTTGTTGCGGAATTTCGATTCGGTGATCCGCTCGTTCTCTTCCGCCTGCGTAACGGCATCCTGCAGAACCCTGATCTTTTCCAGGGATTGCCGGTAAAGAATGAAATTCTTATTCACGTCCTTATGGATCTCATCCAGCTCCTGCTCTTTTGCCGTATTCAATTCCTGCCGTTGCAGCGAAGCTTCCCTTTCCTTGTTCTTATTGGTATATAAGGTGCCGATGTCCCAGGAGGCGCCGATACCGAGCGTAACGGGGGCGATCAGGTTGTTATGGGTAGGGATCACCTGACCCGTCGGATTGATATAATTCATCCCGGCTGTTGCTGACACCGTTGGCAGGCGCTTGTCATGGATCTGCTTCACCGTGACGTCGGCCAGCTTGGTCTGATAGGAGAGGTCCTGCAGCTCGCGGCGATTGGTTTCGGCCTGTTGCACCAGCTCGGTGAAGACAGGGTTCTGGTCCAGCTTATAGCTGGGCGCCGGCAATATGATCTGTGTGGAGTCGGGCAGGCCCAGCAATATGTTCATGTTGTAGTTGGCGATCCTTCTGTTGTTCTCCAGCTCTATCTCCGTCAGCTGCATCTGTGATTGCTGCAGCTGATAACGCAGCACGTCATTCTTCGTGGCCAGTCCCTGACCTTCATATTTCGTGATCTCTTCCAGCTTGCCTTGTATATCCTGCATATTCTGCGCTACGATCAGCTGGTTCTGCAATATCTTATTGTAGTTGATGTACGAACTGATGACCACCCAGGTGATATCGTCCTTATCCTTGTCGGCATCCAGGCGGCTCATCTGCACCATGAGATCGGCAGATTGGCGCGCATATTTAAATTGATTGCCGTTAAATATCGGCTCCGATACAGAAAGTGTCCCCATATAGGCCGGAAAATCAAACGGCAATTTTATAGGTTCCTTCGTCACACCGGGGATCTCAACCACACGGGAGAGCATCAGCGCGTGGAGGTATTGAAAGCTTACTTTGGCGCTGGGCAGGGCTGCATCTTTCGCCTGCGCAACACGGGTCAGGGCCTCGTCGATCTTGTATTGACTCCTTTTCAGCTGCTTGCTGTTCTGTATTCCCAGCTGCACGGCTTCATCCAGGGCAAGTGTCCTGGTTGGCGTCTGTGCAGACAGGTCATAAGCAGTCAACACCAGGAGGCTTAAGGCCACCGAGAATGTCTTAATCGCGTTCATCAGTTTATCTTTTTATTTTTTAACCTCATTCAATGCGCACCTACAGGTTGTCTGTAATTTACATTCCGGTGCGCATCATCTTCTGTCTACCCTTTAGGGGGCAAACCAAGGTTTGCAATGTCCAGGTGCGCCCGCAACAATTGTTTAAGGTGGGCCTTCAGCCTGGGGGCAAGCTTCGATCGATAGGTATCGTCGTTCACATCATATCCAAGGGCAAGGACCTGGCAACCATATGGCCTCGCCTGCGTGTAGGATGAAATGGTTCCCATCAGGGAGCCCATCGTCAGGGGAATATCTATTTCCCGGAAAAGTTTCTTTTGCTGCCCGTCCTGGATGATCTTGGTGATCTGCTCCAGGTTACGGAGCTTAATATTGATGATCCTGTCCCGGATCTCTTCAGATCGTACATTGGTGGCCTCCCGGTACATGATGCTATGGAACCGTAGGTTGTTCAGCACCCGGTCGACATAAAATTCCACCAGCCGGTCGATCTTATCCCAGGGACTGAGCGTCTGGTCTTTATTCAACTCTTCCAGGATGCCGACTGAATATCCCGCCCGCAATTCAATCAGGGCTTCCAGCAGCTTCTCCTTAGAACCAAAATAATAAGAGATCATCGCCAGGTTGACCCCGGCTTTCTGGGCAATATCCCTCACGGACGTTCCATCAAACCCATTGTCCCCAAAAAGCTCCTCCGCCACCGTGAGGATATGTTCTCTTTTATCTGCTGCCATATCAAAGAATTGATGATACAAAATTAAACAAACGTTTGAATTAAACAAACGTTTAATTGAATATTTTTTGATCCGCCTTGGTCGGCAACAGTAGGAATTCTATCTAACTTCCGTTGTGTCACTCACTTGTACTTTCGTGCCCGCCTCGACTTTTTGGGTTTTTTAGGCGTTTCGGGGGCTTTTCTTCTCCGCTTTTATCGGCGACCCTAACCCTTCCGCCACTGTAATTGTCGTACCACTGTGCATTAGTAGTGTATTCAACAGGAAATACTATTTAGCAGTTGTGCCTGACTCTCCTTCGCCAATTAAGGTGGCTCCAGGGCAGGGTCGACCTCAAGTCCACTGAATGGCAAGCCGCCGCCTTTATCCCTTCGAACTCGCCGTATCCGCGGGATAACGGATAAGCTATAAGCCCCCACTCGCCCTCTCTGTGGGCAGCCGTCCAGCTATATGCCTGGAAGTGCCTTAATTTGCGTCGGTCATTCAGCTACAAATGCACAATTGAATGGCCGCCGATCAACGCGTCTATGCTCAGTGGTAACGAAAATTACAGCACTGGAAGGCTATATAGCTGTCGGGATTGAAAAGGAGAAAAACCAAAAAGCCGCCTTAATCACTTAAGACGGCCTCCAGCACTTATAAAATCTCAAATAAAAATGCCAAATCTAAATGGCGCTTACACAGGATCGTCGATATCCAACATTCGCGGGAACCAATTCCCATTCTTTGAGTAACGCCAAAAACGCCAATGCTTTGTTGAGCATTTAAAAGGAAGATCCCCCGCGACAGTGTGAATGTATTCTTTGCTTTGCTCATTCCAATTCTCAAAGGGAAAAGCAAACCACACCGATACTTTGGACTTTTGCGCAAGCATCAGATGCATCTGGGAATTCTGCAGCGGCCTGTGGACATCCGGGATCCTGTCCTGCCCCGGTAAAACTTCCCTTGTTTGGGGATCGACAAAATAAAACGCCACATGAAAGTAACCATCAGCGGTCCGTGAAGGTTAGGAGGAAAACGCTCAAACGCATCAAGCAGCTTCAGCGCATCTTCCACATCTTTTACAGAACGCAGATTCCACGCGTAAGACCGCCGGCCGCCTTTCTCGTAGAGCCAGCGTCTGATCCTGGGAATGCCATACCTTTTTGTCAATTTCCACAAGGAGGGCATCGTCTTATACGTGCGGTGCTCCGAACTGAAAAAGGTCAACGTTGCATAATCCCGTCCATCATTGTTGGTATACGTTTCTAAAAAATGAACGCATTCCGCATACACCTTGTCCCATCGCTTCCTGCCAAGCGAATGCGCGCCGCCCGATTCGATCGGCAGACCGTCATATGAAATAAATGCGTCCATAAATAGTTTATGCCAAATCCAAAACAGGCTTATTCCCCAATATCCCCTCAATCTCCTCCAAAACCCCAGCCGTCAACAGCGGCAGCACCTCCAGCGCCTTCAAATTCTCCAGCAGCTGTTCCTTCCTGGTAGCGCCTAAAATAGCCGTCGTAGTAGTCGCCGCATCCCGCACCGTCCAGGCAATGGCCAAAGCAGGCAGCGAAACGCCCAATCGCTTAGCCAAACCATCAAGCTTCACCGTCTTGGCAATCCGATCCTCCTGCAGCCACCGCTTCACCAACCACTCATACCCCGGCATGGCAAACCGCGAATCCTTCGGAATACCCTTCAAATACTTCCCCGAAAGAAAACCCGCCGCCAACGGACTCCAGATGGTCGTCCCCAGTCCCACGCTCCGGAACACAGGCAAATAATCCTGCTCCATCTTAAAACGCTCGAACATATTGTACTGCGGCTGCTCCATGACAGGGCCTATCAGGCAATACTGCTGTGCCACTTTATGCGCCTCCATGATCTCCGCAGCGCTCCATTGGCTGGTACCCCAATACAACGCCTTCCCCTGCTGGATCAGGTTATGCATGGTCCATACAACTTCTTCGATGGGAACATTCGGATCCGGACGATGACAAAAATAAAGATCCAGGTAATCCAGCTGCAGCCGCTTAAGCGCCTCATGACAAGCCTCCACCAGGTGCTTGCGGCTCAATCCCGTCTGGTTGGGCACGGGCTTATCCCGCGATCCAAAATACGCCTTGGAAGAAACGATGTAAGACGTCCTGTCCCAATTTTTCTTTTTCAGTACCCGGCCCATCATCAGCTCGCTTTCCCCATTGGCATACGTCTCCGCATTGTCAAAAAAGTTGATCCCCTTTTCATAGGCGATCCCCATCAGCTCATCAGCCGTATTGTCCTCCACCTGCCCATGAAAAGTCACCCAGCTGCCAAATGATAATACGCTCAGCTGCAAACCGGATCTGCCCAAACGACGATATTCCATATTTTTTTGCTTGAATGTACAAAGATTGCAAATGCCAGGCCCACCATCGCCCCGCTCATATTTTACTTAGGCACGGCACTCTGGGAAGTGAGGATGCTGCCCTTGAAATGGGTGATCGTATACCACCGGAAATTCTGGTCCGCTTCCATGCCGTATCCAAACAGGATCTTGTCTTTTTGATAGATCGCCACGGAGTCATCCGTAGTGAATTTCTGTGTCTGCTGGTTCCACCACAATGTCTTACAATGGAGCGTATCGCCCTTCAGTATGTTCTTCACCCGCACACTGTCCCGGAGGAAGACCTTATTCTGATTGGGCAGATATTTTCCGTATTTCGCATCCATCTGGCTTTCGATCTGGAGACTGTCCGTATAAAAGTCCACATGCAGTGTACGGGGAAATTCGGAGTACGGCGTATCAGCCTTTAGATAACGCAGCATATACGGAGAGGTCAGCTTCCCTTTAACCTTGGCGCCTTCGCTTAAATAACTTTCGATATGCTTAGCCTCTTCCGGGGTCTGTTGCCTTGGTCCCGTGGAAGGCGTGCTCTTTATTTTATTCTCGCAGGCCGGCAGCAGCAAAGATGCAGCCACAGCCAGCAGGACCGCGCCTATACCCCGTAAAAAAAAGCTATTGAACATTGTATTCGCTGATGACATATAACCCCTTATAGATTAAATATGGGTCCGTAAAATATTGCTTTTTCAGGTGACGGGTGAAATAGACAGCATCTCCGCCGCTTAAAAGCACGTTAAAGTTCGCATATTTCTCCTCATAGGCCCCGACAATACCGTCTATCTCCTTGGCCATGCCCAGGATCACCCCGCTGAGTATGTTCGTCCGGGTGTCATAACCCGCCAGGGGAAAGTTCCAGTCCGGCTTTACCAACGGCAGCTTGGCAGTGAAAGCCTGAAGGGACTTGAAACGCATTTCCATGCCAGGTGAAATACCGCCCCCGATAAACTCATTGTACTTATTGACATAATTATACGTGACGGCGGATCCCAATCCGATAACAAGGTTGTTCTTCCCCGGGAAAAGATGCGAGGCCGCCACTACCAGCGCCAGGCGGTCAGCGCCAATGGTCTCGGGCTTGCCGACAGGAGTGGTGACAGGCAGACGGGAGAGATGACCGAGCTTATGGAATCGGGTGGCAGCGCCCAGTACGCTTTCTATGGCCGGGTTATGCTCAATGACGGAGGAAAGGATGGACTTGGAAGGATGATATTGGTCTATCAGGAACTGGATCGTAGCCGGTTGATCGTTGTCCAATACATGCTCGCAGATGAATTCACCGTCGGTAAATACGGCGCATTTCCTTCGGGTATTTCCAAAATCAAAGCAGAGGGTGGTGGCCATATGGATTTAATCTTCGAATTGGAACGAAGATAGGTTTTTGAAATGACCATTCAGCTTTACTCTTTCTTTCAGGGTCTCCATCTCGGCGATGACGGGCAGCACCTTTCCCAGGTGACGTTTCAGGTATTCCTGCCGCTGTTCTTCCCGCATCAGGCCCAGCAGCTCATATTCTTCCTGCAGGGTAAGCCCCGCATGATGGGCGATGTCATAGGCAGCCAGCTCGGCGTCCGGCTTATGGAAATCCTTGGTGATATTCAGCAGCCGGTGCAGCTCCCGGACAGCTATGATCACCTTTTGCATCAACTCCCGCTTGCCCGGGCCTTCTGCATTTTCCGGGTAGTTGACAATCGCGCCGCTGAATAATTTGTCAGGGATGGACTTTATCACCTCCAACACCCTGAAAACGCGCTGGCCCTGTGCCCGGATATCCATCTCCCCATTGTCATACACCTGCACCATTTCCGTGATCTTCACCAACGTCCCCATTTCATTCAGCTTATTATCGATGACGGTAGGAATGCCAAAAGGCTTGCCCTCCGCGTAGCATTCATTCACCAGTTGCTTATACCTGGGCTCGAAGATATGCAGGTTCACCGTTTCGCCAGGATAGACTACGATGCCCAGAGGGAATACAGGAATAAAATTCGTCATGTTTTAATGGCCGCTTTTGCTGCAAATTTAAGCGGCGGGGATGGCTAATTCCAAAATTTAACCCATCCCCGCCACAAGTTGTTATTATTGGCCTTCGGTCCGCGCTGAATGCTGATCCAATCCGTTCATGCAATAAATGCGCCCGGCGGCCTGCTTGTCCCTCAATAATTTATAATTGACTTCCGCCTCTTCTAAAGAATAATGGGCTTTATGATAGAGATGATACACGATGGCCCGGTGCTTCATGGACTGCAAGCGCAGCCCCTTTGCAAGGAGACGCCACTCTATGTCCACATCCTCGCCAACCCCGGCGCTGACATAATCTTCATCATATCCGTTGATTGCTATGATATGCTTTTTCAAGACACCCCAGTTGCATCCCATGATCCCGCCTTTCTTCACTTTCTTCCGAAAAAAAGGGATATAGATGCCATCCTCCTTCCGCTGCGACCCATGCTTCACGTGGCTGTAAAAAGATAGTAGCTTTCTATCACCTGTGGCCAGCAATTTCCGGGTCAGCCCTTCGCTCATCATCACCCGCCTGCCCATCAGCACACTTCCTTCTCCTGCCATTAAAGCATATTCCTGCAGACACCTGCGGTGAGGTATGCAGTCTCCGTCAAAGAACACCAGCAATTCGCCGGCAGCCGCCCGGACAGCTGCATTCAGTATCCTGTTCTTCCGGAAGCCCTTGTCCTCCTGGCAAACATGTTTTAGTAAAAATGGCAGCTCCCCGGATCTTTTTTTTATATATTCCCTCGTAGCCGGCGCATCATCATCTTCTGCAATGATCACTTCGAAATCATCATAGACCTGTCTTTGTAAGCCGGAAAAGACGAGATCGAGAAAGGGTAGATTCTTATAAAAAGCAATGATGACCGATATCTTCATGGTTGTAAAGATCGGTATATTTATCTTCCTATTAATGTCTTCCAATGGCGAAGATGAACCTAGCCCACGGCATCCGACCATTCAGCAACGGATCCGGCCATTCGACTGTTCTTTGGAGATTGACCATATTAATGTAGGTTTGTCAATCAACATGACTGACAAAGCATCCCTTCTTTTCCGGGACATACGACAAGGCAATTTCCGGGCACTGGCCCGGGGCATCTCGTATGTAGAGAATGAGGTCACGGATTTCTTCGCTCAATTGAAGGATCAGCCGCCTTTTCCCGGATCCATCATCGGCATCACCGGCCCCCCCGGCGCCGGAAAAAGCACCCTCGTGGATGCGATGATCGGAGCCTTTATCGATGCAAAAAAAAAGATCGCCGTTCTTTGCGTGGACCCCTCATCCTTTTTTCATTCCGGCGCGCTCCTGGGCGACCGCATCCGCATGAGTGAGTGGTACAACCACCCCGATGTGTTCATCCGCTCCCTGTCCTCCCGCGGAACATTGGGAGGCCTGCACCCCGGTATCCTCAATATAACGGAGCTGCTGAAAGCCGGCGGCTTCGATCACATATTGATAGAAACGGTAGGAGTAGGACAGAATGAAATTGAGATCGCCGCACTGGCCGATATTACCCTGGTAGTGCTGGTGCCCGAGGCCGGAGATGAGATCCAGGCCATGAAAGCAGGCCTGATGGAGATCGGCGATATCTTTGTCGTTAATAAAAGCGACCGCCCCGATGCAGACCTGTTCGCCAGACAGCTGCGGCACATGCTCTCCCGGCCCGGGCGGGAAACGGCTGTTGTTAAGACCATCGCGTCCGAAAAAAAAGGGCTGCCGGAATTGATGGAACAGCTGCAACAACTGCAACAGCATCCCTTCGCTTCCGATAAAAGATACAGGCTGCTCACGGAAAGAGCCCTGCACCTGATCAGCCGTCGCCGCATGCAGGACATCGACCGCGAAGCAATGACTCAAAAGATCAGGGAGCTGTCGGCGGCCGGAAACTTCAACCTTTACCAGTTTATTGCCGGTTACTGATAGTCAGCAGATATTCCTTCAATTTTATAGGGCTTATATCCCGCATACATGCACAGTCATGTACGCCCGGACAACCTTTACATGGCGCTTCCAGGGAGAAGACCATTGCTTTGGGTCCCAGCGGCGCCCATCGCTCGGGATGAATAGGCCGCAAGGGAGGGAATAGCCCCAACGCATGGATGCCAACGGCCGCGGCCACGTGCAAAGGACCCGTGCCGGAAGCCAGCAACCCGTCTGCCCGGGCAATAAAGGCCAGGAACTGCGGCAAGCTTAGCTTTCCCACAAGGTCCGTCACCGTCGGGCACGCTTGCAGCAGCGGATCCAGTGCGGTTCGTTCCGCCGGCGTGCCCGTAACAAAGACCTTGAACCCTTCGGCCGGCAGCATATTCACCAGTCGTATGAAATTATTTATGCCCCATTCCCTGCCATTCCCCCGGGATTTCGGGTGCAGAATGAGATTGAATCTGCCCTCGTCGCGCAAACCGGCAATATCCGCCGGCAGGGACGATAGTTTAGTAAGCCCATAATAACATGGGATCTCCGGTAATTCATACAGGGATTTGGCGCCCAGCACCGTCAGCAGACGGAGGTTGAGCTGCGCCTCATGATATTGAGAGTTCTTCCGGGACAGCCTTACCAGCTTATTACAGGTATACCAATGATATGCCCGGTTCGTTGTGCCGATGCGGAGCTTTATCCCCGCCTTTTTTGCCAGCGCCGCAATGGCCGGCCTTGGAAGGACATGAATGATGGTGTCGGCGCCCGTCGCCGCCAATGCCCGGACTTGTGCAGCCTCCCCCATCTCTTTCAGCTCGTCCCAGTTGAGAAAATCATCCACATGCCTGCAGGCCCTGATGAGCTCCTGCGTATAGTTGCTACCGAGAAAAATGATCCGGGACTGCGGATATAATTCCCTCAATACTCCCGCCACCGGCAGGGTCAGCACCACATCGCCGATAGCGTCAGCACGGCTTACAATAAACGTTCTGTTTTGATGGGACATACCTTCTCTTCCTTTAAACGGCTCATGCCGTCTTCACAGGCTGCTTTTTGCCGATGCTCTTTCTCACTTTCCGGAGCTTGACGCCGGTCTCCCTCCACCAAAGCTGGAAGGCATCCTTCCAGTCCGGCGCCAGCGCCCCCTCCCGATAATAGATCGTGTCCGTCCGGTTGATGAACCATCGCTTATATCCATTGGCGGCCATCCAGCCGTTGATCTCTGACAAATAAGGATTGGAATACACCTTCCCGTGGGTCTCCAGTGAAATGATGGCCGGCCGGCTCTTCATGTATTTCAATACATACCATTCACAACCCTCCGTATCCACGCTTAGCAGGTCGATGGTGCCATCGTCAATCTCGTCGAACCGCACGCATTCCACGCTAAAAGTATCCTCGTTCTTCACCACATAGCTGTCGTTGATCATCGCGGGACTGAAAGGCAGGGAAGTGGCAAACGTGGACTCTCCCAGCTGGGCCAGCTCCAGCACGCCATGATGATCGTAAATGGCGAAGGGATAAAGGTGGACATGCGCATATTTACCGAATGCTTTTTCAATGGCGGCAATATTATCCGGCCCCGGCTCCACCAGGGTGGTCCGGACACGATCCCTGGTAATAAAATCCAGGATATTCGACAGCTCAGGCGAAAAAACCCCCACCTCGCAGACATGCTGGATGGGAATTCTTTTCTGCTTGCTCTTCTTATAAAGTTCGTTGGAGACCATACGATCGGTTTACCGTTACCATTAAAATCATAAATATACGCAAAGAGGTCATCCACCCAACGGCGGACAACCTCTTACTTATTAAATATGTTAATCTGCTTGGTTATGCTTCCACCAGCGGTAGCCGATGAAACTGAAAATAGCCAGAGGAGTAAAAGCCAGGTAAAGGATCCCCTTATTCAAGGCCTTCGCGGGCCTTTCGCCCAGTTGTTGCGCAGACCTGGTACAGATGGAGCACTGCGCCTCCACACGGACAGAACCGGCCGTCAGCAAAATGAACAGAATTATAAAAAACATCCTTCTGTGCCTCATCATAACTACCTCCTTGCTTCCAAAGTTACGATATAATTCAATCCCTGCCGTTCCCCGCACGCGGTCGCTCTTTACGCTTCCGTCTTCATAGCCGTCTGGCGTCTCTTGCGCTCGTTCTCGTCCAGGATCGTCTTACGCAGGCGTATTTTCTTCGGCGTCACTTCAATACACTCATCCTGCTGAATATATTCCATGCACTCTTCCAGGGTCATTTGCTTCCTCGGAATGATACGGACAGAGTCATCGCTGCCGCTGGCACGCATGTTGGTCAGCTTCTTGCCTTCCGTAGCGTTCACGATCAGGTCGCCCGGCTTGATATGCTCGGCAATGATCTGCCCGACATAGACTTCCTCGCCCGGATCGACGAAGAAAGTGCCCCGGTCCTGTAATTTATCGATGGAATAGGCCGTCGTCTTCTCCTGGTTCTTGGAAAGCAATACGCCGTTATTCCTGCCGGGGATGGGACCCTTCCATGGCTTATATTCCAGGAAACGGTGCGCCATAACGGCTTCTCCAGCTGTATTGGTCAGCATATTGCTGCGCAGACCGATAAGACCCCTGGAGGGGATCTCGAATTCCAGGTGCTGCATATCACCCTTGCTTTCCATCACGAGCATCTCACCCTTGCGCTGGGTCACCATGTCGATGACCTTTCCGCTGTAATCGCCCGGCACGTCCACCACTAATATTTCAAAAGGCTCATGCTTCTTGCCATTGATCTCTTTCACCAGTACCTGAGGCTGTCCCACCGTAAGCTCAAAACCTTCACGGCGCATGGTCTCGATAAGGATGCCCAGGTGAAGGATCCCGCGACCGTACACCAGGAAGCTATCCGCACTGTCCGTATCCTCTACGCGCAGCGCCAGGTTCTTTTCCGTCTCTTTTATCAGCCGGTCACGAAGGTGACGGGAGGTAACGAACTTGCCGTCCTTGCCGAAGAATGGAGAGTTGTTGATTCCGAACAGCATGCTCATCGTAGGCTCGTCCACGCTGATCACGGGCAATGCTTCCGGGTTCTCCGCGTCGGCGATGGTGTCCCCGATGTTGAAGTCTTCCAACCCGACCACAGCGCAGATATCACCCGCCAGGACCTCGGAGGCCTTCTTCTTACCCATGCCCATGAATGTATACAATTCTTTTACCTTACTGCGCTTGATGACCCCATCGGCTTGCATCAGGGCAATGCTCTGACCTTCCTTGATAGAGCCCCTTGCTACTTTTCCCACGGCGATACGGCCCAGGAAAGATGAGTAGTCCAGCGAAGTGATCTGCATCTGCAATGGACCTTCCGATACCTTCGGAGCAGGTACATATTGCAGAATACCATCCAGTAAAGGCGTAATATCCTCACATTGCTCATTCTTGTTGTTGAACCAGCCATTCTTGCCGCTGCCATAGAAGGTGGGGAAGTCCAGCTGTTCTTCCGTGGCGTCCAGGTTAAAGAAAAGCTCGAATACCGCATCATGCACTTCGTCAGGACGACAGTTGGGCTTGTCAACTTTATTGATGACTACAATGGGTTTCAGGTTCAGATGCAGCGCCTTCTGAAGGACAAAACGCGTCTGCGGCATGGGCCCTTCAAAGGCATCCACCAGCAGCAGCACCCCATCCGCCATTTTCAACACCCGCTCTACCTCACCCCCGAAGTCCGAGTGACCTGGTGTATCGATCACATTGATCTTCACCCCTTTGTAATCCACCGCAGCATTTTTGCTGAAGATGGTGATGCCTCTTTCCCTTTCCAGGTCATTGCTGTCCATGATCAGCTCCCCCGTCTCCTGGTTATCGCGGAATACGTGGGTGGCATGTAAGATCCTGTCTACCAGGGTAGTCTTACCATGGTCAACGTGTGCGATGATTGCTATATTTCTGATTTCCATAATGTTATCTTTCTCCGGCCATACTTGGCCTTCCCGGGCTACCCTTCGGTTTAAAGCCGCAAAAGTACGTCAAAACACCCGAACTTCCTAGCTTGAATGAACCTTTGAACGGAAATAACACAAAAAACACACTGCGGTTACCAGAGCCACCTGAAAAAGATGGACCTTTTCCCTCAGTTACAGTATAATATGCCCCCTATTTTATAAATTCAGGCCAAATTTGAGTCATGCGTAAAAAATGGTTATTGCTTATTCCTGTCCTGCTTATCATTCTTTACCTGCTCGGCCCCAGCCCTTCCACCCCCGTCTACCGGCCGGAGATACCTGTCGTACCGGCTGCGCCGGCGGCCCTGGAAGCCTATATCCGTAATAATGAAGCACAGCACAAACTAAAGCCGGACAATGAAGCCCGGATCGTTTGGGCCAACGATTCGGCAAAATCACCTACCGAATACGCCATCGTATACCTTCATGGCTTTTCAGCCAGCCAGGGAGAAGGCGATCCGGTACACCGCTATTTCGCCAAACGCTATGGCTGTAACCTCTACCTGTCCCGCATGGCGGAACATGGCATCGATACGACAGAGGCCATGGTGAACCTCACCGCCGACGAATATTGGGAGTCCGCCAAACAAGCTCTGGCCATCGGAGAACAGCTGGGTAAAAAGATCATCCTCATGGGTACCTCCACCGGCGGAAGCTTTGCTCTGCAGCTGGCCGCCGCCTACCCCGATAAAGTCACCGCACTGATCCTGATGTCACCCAACATCGCCATCAACGATCCCAACGCCTGGGTAGCCAATAACCACTGGGGCCTCCAGGTCGCCCACATGGTGACAGGCTCCCCCTACATCATCAGCAAGGAGGACTTCGGCCCGCTCTATCGACAGTATTGGTATCCAAAATATCGCTCGGAAGCCGTCGTGGCCCTCGAAGAATACCTGGAGACAGCTATGGTAAAAAAAACATTTGAAAAGGTTCAGGCGCCCGTGGCAATGCTCTACTACTATAAGGATAAGGTTCACCAGGACAGCACAGTGAAAGTGTCCGCCGCCCTGGAGATGTTCGATCAGCTGGGCACACCCGCCAACCTTAAATACAAAGAGCCCATTCCCGAAGCAGGCACCCATGTCATCGGCTCTTCCATCCGCAGCCATGATGTCGAAAGCGTGAAAAAAGGCATCGATCATTTTATGACGGCGATACTCCATATGTCGCCCATTCCCCATACACCCGACCTGCTGGCGGTCAAACCACAGACAATGAATACACATTAGCTTACAACATTAGCCGGAATATTCGATCTTTGCCCCGGAATTACGAATTGTACGAGCGGCATGTCAAGAAAAATTATTTTCCTCATAAATCCTATCTCCGGTACGCACGGTAAGTCCTCCCTAAAGGAGCTGATCAGCCGCAGGACAAAGGAGCAGCACATCGATTTCGACATCCTCCCCACCAATGCCGAAGGGAAATACGACTTTTTGCAGGCGCTGATCGCAAAAGAAAAAGTGACGGACATCGTCATCTGCGGAGGCGATGGCACCGTAAACGCTGTGGCGGCCACCTTACAGCACAACCCCGTACGGGTGGGCATTATCCCGATGGGATCCGGCAATGGCCTGGCCTTCGCGGCAAAAATTCCCAAAGATCCTTCCAAAGCCCTGGATATTATTTTCGCCGGCAAAGCTTCCCTCATCGACGGCTTTATGATCAACGACAGTTTTTCCTGCATGCTCTGCGGTATCGGCTTCGACGCGCAGGTAGCGCATTCTTTTGCACAGCAGCCGACCAGAGGTTTACAGACCTATGTCAGGGTCACCCTCCGGCATTTCTTCTCAGAAAAATGCTGGCCCTTTGAGATCGAGCTTCCAACACAAAAGCTCCATACCGAAGCCTTCTTCATCAGCATCGCCAATGCCAATCAGTTCGGCAACCACTTCACCATCGCCCCCAAAGCACGCCTCGACGACGGCCTGCTGGATATTGTCATTGTAAAAAAAATGAACAAGCTCCGCACCTTCCTCGCCGTTTCCCGTCAGGTATTGGGGCGGCCAAAAAATA